>Ga0316204_10008638_pt1 | contig 13989 bp, 12 predicted proteins | sample 6monrhotite_MG_2_FD_205661 | JGI IMG/M metagenome (GOLD analysis project Ga0316204, IMG submission 205661) | Microbial mat bacterial communities from mineral coupon in-situ incubated in ocean water Damariscotta River, Maine, United States -... | ecosystem: Environmental > Aquatic > Marine >... | reverse complement strand
AACCAGGCCGCCATCGCGGCGTGATCCTCGATAGCGTCGATCTCGGCAAACAGATCATCCAATGGCGACATCGCAAGCGCTTCAACCGATGCTTCATCCATATACGCGTTGTAGTAGTTGCCGATCTTCGCCGCCGCTTCGCTGTCATCCACATCCGCAGCGACTTCGTCAACAATCGCCTTGACGTCATTGACGCTGTCATCACGCAATGTCATGTAGCTGCCCCAGCCGACCTGGTCCGCTGGAATTTCAGTTGCCTTGATCCAGTTGCCGTTGGCGTAGGCGTAGTAGTCGTCCTGCGGCCGCACGCTCAGGTCCATGCCGGTGGTTTCGACGCCTGATTTTAGTGGCGCCGCGGGCGCGCTGGTCTCGGTCGTTGTTGATTCCTGGCTACAAGCCGCAACGAAAACCAGTGCTGTGAGAGCTGCAAGGATCTTGTTCATGATGTCGTCCTGTTTTGATCGGCCGTGCATTCTGCCACTGCGCATGGATCATCGCTATACTCACGCTCCATCGAATGCTGAGAGATACAGATGAACTATCGCCATTTGGGCAAAGCAGGCCTGCAGGTTAGCGAGCTGTCGCTCGGCTCCTGGCTGACTTTTAGCGACAAATCCGCCGTTGACGACACTGCCGCCATGATGGCGGCCGCCTACGATGCGGGCGTGAATTTCTTCGACAATGCTGAGGGCTACGCAGGTGGAAAGTCCGAGGAAATCATGGGCGCGGCGCTAGCCCAGCTTGGCTGGCACCGTGGCAGCTATCTGGTCTCGACCAAGTTGTTCTGGGGGCTGCACGAAGGTCCGAATATGGAGAACACGCTCAATCGAAAATACCTGCTCGAGGCTATCGAGGGTTCACTCGAAAGGCTGCAGCTGGAATACGTGGACTTGTTGTTTTGCCATCGAGCTGACAAGACGACGCCGATCGAAGAAACGGTCTGGGCAATGCACAACATTATCGAACGCGGGCAGGCCTTGTATTGGGGCACATCAGAGTGGGAGGCCGTGGATATTCTGACGGCGATTGAGGTCGCGGAGCGGCATCACCTGCACAAGCCAGTGGTCGAACAACCGATCTACAATCTTTTCGACCGGCATCGTTTTGCTGACGCTTACAAGCCGGTCTACGAAGAGCATGGCTACGGATCTACTACGTTTAGTCCACTGGCCTCCGGAATGTTGACGGGCAAGTATCTCGAGGGTATTCCCGACGGTAGTCGCGGCGCCAGCTATGACTTCGACTGGTTGAAATATGAGCTAACGAATGCAGACCGGCTGCGCCAAACAGCGGCGTTGCTACCGATTGCACAAGAGATGGGCGCGACGCTTGCGCAGTTCTCTTTGGCCTGGTGTTTGCAGAACCCATGGGTCAGTACCGTCATGACAGGGGCCAGCAGGGTGGAGCAGGTACAGGAGAATATGCGGGCGACAGAATTCATTGACAAGTTTACGCCCGAGGTCATGACGCAGATCGCGCAGGCATTTAAATAGCGCTGCCCGCGGCATGGGCGGAAGACCACGCCCATTGAAAATTGAAGCCGCCAAGGTGGCCGGTTACGTCGATCACTTCGCCGATGCAGTAGAGACCCGGCTGGCTTTTGCACTGCATTGTTTTTGACGAGAGTTCATTGGTGTCGATGCCACCCAGTGTTACCTCGGCGGTTCGATAGCCTTCCGTTGCAGCGGGCTTCAGCGTCCAGTTGGCAAGACCTGCGGCTACTTTCTGCACGGCCGCATTCGACCAGCCACCCAGCGGCACCTCGGTGGCGTCGGGCCACAGCAAGTCCTGCAGTTCAGCAACAAAAGCCTTGGGCAACTGATCGGCCAGGATCGAGCGCAACAGCGATTTCGGGTGATCAGACTTGGCACGCAGAAGCAGGTCTTCTATGTCTACTGCAGGCAGCAGGTCGATCATAATTTCGTCGCCTGGCGACCAATAGCTGGATGCCTGCAGTGCGGCCGGTCCACTTAGGCCGCGATGCGTAAACAGAATGTCTTCGGTGAACGAAGCGCCGCCTGCGTGTACCGTCGCAAACAAACTGACGCCAGACAATCGATCCGTCATGTCGTGCATGGCGCCGGTAAAGGTGAAAGGGACAAGTCCTGCGCTGGTGTCGAGAACCTTGAGTCCGAACTGCTGCGCCAGGCGGTAACCAAAGTCGCTGGCGCCCATCTTCGGGATGGATAAGCCGCCTGTTGCGATGACCAGCGCCGGTGCGGAGAAATTGCCTTTGCTACTGGCGACGAGGAAGACGTCCTCGCAACGGGTCGAGGTAATTTCACAATGCGTTTCTATTCTCACGCCGACCTCGGCACACTCTGTTTCAAGCATGTTCAGGATGTCTTTGGAGGAGTTGTCGCAGAACAGTTGTCCGAGCTCTTTTTCGTGATACGCGATGCCGTGCTTCTCAACCAGTGCGATAAAGTCCCACTGCGTGTAGCGGCTTAGAGCCGAAATGCAAAAACTGGGATTGTTGGAAATGAATCGCGACGGTTCGCAGTGCATGTTCGTAAAGTTGCAGCGGCCGCCGCCCGACATGAGGATTTTCTTGCCGATCTTGTTTGAGCTTTCTAGTACGATGACTCGTCGGCCACGCTGGCCGGCGGTAAGCGCGCACATGAGTCCGGCGGCACCGCCGCCGATAATGATCACATCGAAGTCTTGCATGTCGACAATATAAAGGAGAATCCTCCGCATGGACGAAAATCTTGAAGCCGCTATTGAAGAGGCACGTAAAGGTCAGGCGGCAGGTGGTATTCCGATCGGGTCGGTGCTGGTTATCGACGGCGCAATCGCTGCACGCGGGCACAATCAGCGCGTGCAAAAGGGCAGTGCGGTGTTGCACGCCGAGATGGACTGCCTGGAGAACGCCGGCCGCCTGAGCGCGGCGGACTACAAGCGCGCCACGCTGTACTCAACCTTGTCGCCTTGCGACATGTGCAGCGGTGCAATTCTCTTGTATGGCATCAACAAGGTTGTGGTCGGCGAGAACACGACGTTTCGGGGCCCGGAAGAGCTGCTGCGTGAGCGCGGTGTTGAGGTAACCGTTATGCACAGCCCCGAGTGCACAGCACTTATGCAGGCGTTTATTCGCGACTATCCGCAGCTATGGAATGAGGATATCGGCGAATAGCCGCCCCTAGTGCGGTCGATATGGGCGACTGAAGTGCAACACCAGTCCGAATAGCAGTAGCAGCAACGCCGCATACATCGAGATGCGCCAATAGCTGGTTGCCGACTGGACGATATCAAAGCGCTCCACGTAGATCGTCTCGCAGGCCCCGTCGCCGCTATCGGTTCGCGTCGTACTGGTGCCGCGCTTACCGACGCCAGGGCTGGAATAGCCCGCCAGATAACCGCGCACCCGAATCTGGTCGCCAATCTTGATATCCCGGACGCGATCGCGAATGCGCTCATCATCGGACAGCAGGTGATTGTTGGATAACTGATCCATGTCGAATGAATCCCACGCCACCTGGTCACGGGTTTGCACATTGCAGGTAAAAATGCCGTTCCAGAAGTCGAGCTTGTCGAGCTGGGCGGCGGTCGTGTTGTCACCCCACACCACGCACACATCGAGCATATTGAGGTGATCGTTGGCGAGCCGATGCATGCGACTGTTGCTGTCATGGTGTCGATAGGAAACGATCATGCCGGTGATGTCATAGTCGTATTCGGGCTCAACCTGATACGCGACATCATTGAAGGCGACCTCGAAAGCAGGCTTTCTGGTCGACGATTGTTGCGGCTCGGCCAGAATCTCCTGCACATAGTCGATGTTGCCGGGCAGCTCGTTTCGATTCCAGAACGAAACGAGCAACACGACAAAACTAGCAATGATCAGGATGTTGTTCGTGCGTTTGATCGCTACCTCTTTGCGCCATCTCAAGCAGGCTTGCACCTTGCAGGATGTCCAGAATAGCGTGCGCGAGCATTGGTAACCAGATCGAGCCGGTGAATACATAGAGTGCACCGAATGCAACTCCGATCAGCGTAACCCGAACCACGCCGCCCGCACCCTGGTAGGTATGGGCTAGACCAAAAGCGACAGACGAAACGAGGACCACGGCCCACAGCGGCATGAAATGCGCCAGCACCCAGAACGTGTAGCCACGATAAAGGAGTTCCTCGACGATACCGGCAGTGACTGATAGCGCTACAAAATGCCGGTAATCACGTGTGTCCTGCGGCAGAAAGTGTACGAGGTCGCCCAACGCAGCTGTTTGCTTGGCCTTTTCTGCGTCGCTCATTTGCCTGGTGACATGCCAGACGTAAAGCAGATAGGCGGTGAACAGAACTGTGATGCCTGTACCCAGCGTTATTTGCATTGGGCTGGAGGTAACAAATCCAAGCTCTGTAGCGGGGCGGCCGAGCACGATCCAGGCCGTGCCAAGCGCGGCGAAGGCGAGCCACTCCAGAAGCATGGTTTCGCGATACAGGCGGACTCGATTCGAGGCGGCGCCGGTGGCGATCCGACGGATGTATTTTCGGTACGAAAAGTAGCCGTGGATGGGCTGCACGACGAAGAGTAAGACGATGAACAGGTAGTCGATGTTTTGCATTGCTCTGGATATCCCGAATATTCAATAAGAGTTGAATAATCATATTCACATTTAGTTGAATAATCAACAGGCTTTACAGAACAACCCCTCGGTATCAATTGTAAGCATGACCTGGGACACAGTATTAAGCGTCTGAATCGGCAAGAATGATGAGCTAAGGAACCTGTCGCAAAAATAATTTTGCAGGTTTATCATGGAGTTACAGGCATGCAAGGGATTTGCTCATTGCCAGGGACGAGGCTGCGCTACGCGCTGCTGGTCTTTGCTGTAACTTTCTCCGGATGTACGACCTGGGCGCCGCTCGACGAGCCTGCGCCGTTAGAGCCCATTGTTGTCACGCAAACACCGACGCCGGACCTGGGACCATATCCTGAGCCGACGCCTGCGCCTGTCGTCAAAGCGCCGGAGACGAACGGCTCAGCTGCTATTGCGATTGTACTAACCAGCAGCCAGCCGGCCTATGTCGACGTTGCTGCCGAGTTGGCCGGCTACTTCGAGAACCACACCGTGTACGACCTGAGCGATGAAAGCCTGCCCCCGGTCGCAATCCTGCGGTCGATCAATGATTCAGAGTCTACAGCGGTCGTTGCCCTCGGCTTGCGCGCGGCACAGTCGTCAGTTGCGATGTCCGACTCGCCGGTTGTTTTTAGCCAGGTCTTTAATCACCAGGAGTACGAACTCCTCACCGAAAATAGTCGTGGCGTCGCAGCTCTCGCGCCACTGGAGGCGCAACTTGCTGCGTGGAAACAGGTTGATCCTGACATCAGCCGAATCGGAATCATCATTGGTGACGGTCACGAGGCGCTATTGCAGGCTGCGCAAGATGCGGCGGACAAATACGCTGTTGAACTCGATGTTCGCATAGCGCGATCGGACCAGGAAACCTTGTACCTGTTTCGTCGCATGTTGAGTGACATTGACGGGTTCTGGTTGTTTCCCGACAACCGGATTTTCAGCGCGCGTGTTCTTACCGAAATGCTGAATGATGCGAATCGACATAGCGTCGCAGTCGCGGTACCGAACGACGCCATGTTACAGCTGGGTGCAGCGATTAGTATTTCGACGGTCGCAGCTGACATTGCTGCGACCATCGCGAAGGTGCTGCGTCGCATTCAGGCAGGAGAGATGCAGCAGGTGCCGCCGATATCTGAGTTGTCGGAAGTCCGTGTTACTACTAACGACGAAGTTCTAAGCAAGAAGTCGGTCGCGGATACGGGCACGCGCCAATGAACCTGCTGACCACGATCAAACGGCGGGTCGCCCGCTACTTCAAGCGTAAGCGTCGGCTGACGGCCAAGCGCATGCTGGTTAACGAGATACTGTCGATTCAGGTCATCAGCGCTGCCTTCATCGGCGCCCTGGCCGTTGCCAGCTTGTACTGGGGCGGTCAATGGGTGTTGCAGGATAGTTACAGCCGCTGGGCTGTGCAGTGGACCGAAGAGCTTAACGAACTTGGTTCACCGCTATACCTTCAAGATGACGGTGAGGCGTTGTTTCGTCTTGAGAGCTTCATCAAACGCTATCCGGAGATTCGTGATGTCTCCTATTACGACAAAAACGGAGCGGCGTTGTATTCGGTGAATAACAGCGAGTTCGTTGATCCGATTACCAGTCTGGATGCTGACAGACGGGACGAAGTGATTGCACTGGTCGGCGCCGAGAAAGCGTATGTCATGGAGTCGGGTTTTCTTGACCCGCGTCAGTTTGAGATCCTTGCTCCGGTTTGGATCGAGTCAATTCCCGACGACGGATTGCTCATGTTTGACCCGTCGGTAGCGGAGCTGAAAGTTAACAGGTCGCTGATCGGTTTCGTCGCAATTCATCTGGATTTCGTGCTGTTTCACGATCGCTTGCTATCCAATATTCGTGGCGCAATCCTGATCCTGCTGTTGCTGCTGGTTCTTTTCGGCATGTACGGTCGCTACGCTTTGCACAAAGCGCTGACATCAATTTCCGACCTGCATGGCCCAATTCAGCAACTTGCTGAGGGTAACCTGGATGTGAAATTTGAGCCTGCACAACATCGCGAGATATCCGACATCGTGGAAGCGCTGGCGACGACCGCCACGGCACTCGGCGAGCGTGATGCCAAACTCCTGGAGCTTGCGAATCACGATAGCCTGACCGGACTCTATAACCGACGGCGATTTGTCGAAGAGCTGAAAAAAGACATTGTCGGCGTGATGCGCCACGGGCATGGCAGCGCGCTACTGTTTATCGATCTGGATCAGTTCAAGTATGTCAACGATGCCTGTGGCCATCCGGCAGGCGATCGCCTGATTCGAAAAGTAGCGGATGAGTTGCGCAGAAGCGTGCGCCGCGATGACGTGGTGGCGCGATTCGGTGGCGATGAGTTCGTGATTCTTATCCGGCGAGCGGACGCTGTCAGCGCGCGATCCACAGCGCAGAGCATTCTCTCGAACATGCGCCGCATGGCACACATTGAGGCCGACCAGGTCTTTCATGTCCATTGCAGTATTGGCGTCACCATGTTGTCGGGTGTAAATCTCCACTACGACGATCTGATCAACCAGGCAGATATTGCGTGTCGTGAAGCCAAGTCGGCGGGGCGCAATCGAATGCACTTCTACGAAGAATCGCAGGACGCGGAACTCAGCAAGACTGCAGATATGGGCTGGATGAATCGCTTACGCAAAGCGATTGATGAGGATGGCTTCGAGCTGCGTTTTCAGCCGATCAACGATATAGAGAGTGGCGAAACGACGCATCACGAAGTTCTGATTCGACTGCGCGGTGATGACGGCAAGTTGATTTCGCCGGATGCATTTTTGCCATCGGCTGTGCGCTTTGGTCTGATGACAGAGATCGACTTCTGGATAATTCGGCATGCGTCGGAGGCTTACGCTGCATTTGCGGAGCCAAACCGGGTACTCAAACTATCGATTAATCTGTCTGCCAATGCTTTTGAGAACGACGATCTGACCGACTTTGTCGAGAAGACCTTTAAGGATAATGGTGTGCTGCCGACCGACATCATTCTCGAAATTACGGAAAGCCTGGCGGTGCGACGACCTGCCCATGTGGAACGTCAAATTGCAGTGCTGCGAGAGTTCGGCTGCCAGTTTGCTCTTGACGACTTCGGCACAGGCTACAGTTCATTCAGCTATCTGCAGAAACTGAAATTCGACTACATCAAGATTGACGGCTCTTTTGTCCGCGACCTGATGAACAATCCGGTCGATCAGAAAATGATTAGGCTGATCGCGGAGATCGGTAGAGAAGCGGGCATGCGAACGATCGCCGAGTACGTACAGAATGCAGCTTCGCTCGAACGCCTGGGCGAACTCGGCGTAGATATGGCACAGGGCTATTTTGTTGGTCGACCGACACGCAAGCCGAAATTCAGAAGTAGCCCGATATCGCTCAATGCGCGCCGTTCAAAGAAGTACTCGAGCAGCCAGTAAGGTAAACTGCAAGCCAATCTGCAGACCGGTTGCTAGCTATCTATGGCCGTTACTTTTGATGATTTTTCCGTTGACCTTGCGGCTCGCGAAGTACGCCGCGGCGACCGTGTGGTTAACATGGAACCGCGTTCCTATGAGTTGCTTGCGTATCTGCTCGAGCACCGCGATCGGGCAGTCGGCAAGGACGAACTGCAGGATAAGGTGTGGGGGACGATCGTCTCGGACGGTGCTCTGACACGCAGCGTCATGAAGCTGCGCAAAGCGCTCGAGGATAAATCCGAGTCAATTATCAAGACCGTGCCGCGATTCGGCTATCGATTTGTTGCGGTGCTCAACGATGAGGTTGTGCCTGAGCAGGCGGCTCCGGTTACCAGCACTCCAAGTAAGCACATCTGGCTGATTCTGATTGGACTTGCAGCGGCGGCTCTATTGGCTTTGGGGTACGTGCTGTTTGCGCCAGACGAGGTTGTCGATAAGTCCGTCGCAGTTCTGCCGTTCGCTGATTTGAGTGAAGCTCAAGATCAACAGTGGTTTGCGGATGGGCTTGCTGAAGAGATTCTGAATTCGCTGGCCCGTACGCCCGATCTGTCAGTGACCAGTCGTACATCGTCGTTCTCATATCGTGGTGCAATGCTGGATATTCCGGCCATAGCAGATGAGTTGGGTGTGGCGCACGTGCTGGAGGGTTCGGTGCGACATGATGGTGATCAGGTACGAGTGACCGCGCAGCTGATCCGAGCAGATGACGGGTTTCACGTTTGGTCGGAAACCTATGACTACGCATATTCAGACCTCATCGCTGTACAGGAATCTGTAGCCACCGATATCGCCAATGCCTTGCAGACCACGATGGATCCGGAGCGTCTGGCACTGTTCGTGTCATCGGGAACGATGTCTGCAGCGGCATTTGAGCAGTATCTCAAGGGCATCTCTGGCTATGATTCGATGGTCGCCACTGGCAACGTCGAGACTTATTCGGATGCAATCGGAGCGTTCGAACGCGCGGTCGAGTTGGACCCGGAATTTGCGCTGGCCTGGAGAGAGATCGCGGAGTACTGGACAACGCAAATGTCGGTGACGCGCATTGCATCGAACACGACGGACTTGCAGCCCGAAATAGTCGCTGCGAACTACGAGACGGCGATGGATGCCGCGATAAAGCATGCGAGTGACCCGATAATGGCGTTGGGCTATCGGGCCGCGAAGGCTGACAAGCAAATGCGGTTGCGACAGGCTCTGCAACTCAATACCGAGCTTCTGCAGCAGAGACCGAACGATCGATGGGGGCGGGTGCGACAAATCGACCTGCTGAATAGTCTTAATTTTCATGACGAGGTCGTAGACTTTGTTGCCGAAGCGTCTGAGGGCGACAATCACGATCCGGCCTTTGCGGGTGGGGCTCTTCGGGCGCTGGCTTACAGTGGCAATATCGAGGCTACGCAAGCTTATGCAGAAGCGGCGGCAGGGCTATTTGCGAATCAAGCGGTAACACTCTACCAGGTACAACGCGCGTTTCTGTGGTCAGGAAATGTGGCAAGAGCACGTGATGCTTATCGAATTCTTGAAGCCAGCGATCTGCCTGCACGGAGTCGATATCTTGCGCAACTGCGGCAACTTTGTGCAGAGGGCAGGGTCGATGAAGCGGAAGCGTTATATTCGGCCTCAGTTGAGCTTTATACCGACCGCGTGATTACCAAGTGGCTTAGCTTGATTACCCTAGGCGATCACGAGGCAGCTATCGACCTGTGGCGAGAAACTGATGCTTTGGATGATCCGCTGCTATTCGGCGGAATGTTGGGCTACCCGAGTTTCGATCCGCAAAATTACCCGAATCTGTCGGCCTTTCTGGACGTTCATGGCAACGAGCCCGGGCCGGTACGGCAGATTCCGTACCGCTGCAAAAACTAGTTTTTCTATTCCGGTTTTCGGAACTTCAATACAAACCGATTCGTCATGCCTTGCACGGATTCGTCACGCATGTGCATGCTCATGTCATCGCTATCGTTCTGTAGCACGTCACTGTCGGTATCCAATACGAAGCCGGCTGCTTCGGCAACACGCATCGCATCGGCCTTCGCCATGCGGTGTAATGCAACATTGTCGTTTTCTGCCAGACCTTCGTGGTCGATAATGACGAAGAAGCCGCCTGGTTTGAGAACTGTAAATATCGCGGCCAGAGAGGCGATAGCGCCGTCTTCACCGCCACGGTTATAGATGTCATGTAAGTTGAGGGCGGTAAAGGCAGCATCAAATTCGCCGTCTTCTGCAACAATTTCGTGGGTATTTTTGTTGAGACGCGAAACGTTCGGATAGCGTCCGTCGGCAAGACGTGCACTGATTGCCGCTTCGTTGGCACCGTCACGAACCTGCAACGCGCCCGGTGTATTATGCGCGGTGACGTGACCGTCGGGTCCGACCGCGATCGCAAGCACTTCGGTATACCAGCCACCACCAGCGATAACTTCGAGAACATGCATGCCGGGCTCAATTCCCATCGCAGCGATAACGTCTGCCGGTTTGCGTCCCGCATCGCGGGCGCGATCGTCCTCTGAGCGCATTTCTGTCAGCATGGTTGCAAGATCAGGCGCCATCGCCTGTTCTTGAACGGGCGGCGAGGTTTCCGGAACAACCGACTCGGGCGTGGATGAGTCGCCGCAGGCGGCGACAGAAATTGCTGCACTTACCAGCAGCGCGGTGCGTAGTGTTTTCATGGCCCAAGAGTACTCGATTGGGCACAAAAAAGGGCGAGACCCGAAGGTCTCGCCCTTTGTAGCAATCTATTGAAGATAGCTTAGACGGGGTTGATGTTCTCCGCCTGCGGGCCTTTTTGACCATCAACGATGGTGAACTCGACCTTCTGGCCTTCAGAGAGGCTTTTGAAGCCGTCGCCCTGAATTGCACTGAAGTGTGCAAACACGTCTGGGCCATTCTCTTGCTCGATGAAGCCGAAGCCCTTCGAATCGTTAAACCATTTAACCGTTCCGGTTGTCGTAGACATAATAATTACCTATTTAAACATTAGTATTTCAGGCCTCAACATGAGGCCAATATCGCTAGAAGTGCTGCTATTACTTATGAAAAACAGGTCGTGCTACTAAAAAGGAACATCGAGACGAGTACATAAATATAAGCCGATCGTTCAAGCTGTGAGCAGTATAGCCTTCAGATGCCCGGAGTCAACGACTTCAGGCGTAAAAACGGCTAATATTGACTGAGTCTAAAAGGGGAGAAAGAGTGACTAACCGTAGAGAATTCCTGGGATATTCCAGTGCGGCGGCCTTAGCTGTCGCCATACCGGCGTTCGCGGCGGACAAGGCAAAAATCCCAGCGAGGTTGATTCCCGGTACGAATGAGTCGCTGCCGGTTATTGGTCTCGGCAATTCTGGCTCATTTCGCGAGGCTGATCTGACCGTTGCCGCAGATCTGCTGGATATTTTCCTCGAGCACGGAGGGGGCTATGTGGACGTTGGCGGCGTCAGCCGGATGTCGGTTGGCAGCATCGCAAAGAGCCGCAAGGCCGCGGAAAAATTGTTCTTTGGTAATTACGTCGAGCCGCAGGCGGTTGGTGCGATGCGTAATGAGGTGGCAACCGTCGCCGCGGGGCAGGGCAAGTCCGCGCTGGATCTGGTGCATACACGCAACCTGAGCGCTTATCGGCAGAGTCACGATCATTATCGTGCGCTACAGGATGAGGGTCTGGTTCGATACATCGGCATAGCTCGGTCCGGCGCAGGAAGTTTTGGCGAGATAAGCCGCCTTATCGAAGACGGTCTGGTCGATATCATCCAGGTCAATTACTCGCTGGCGGAACCGCAAGCGGCCGAACGGCTGTTGCCGCTGGCGGCGGACAAAGGTGTTGCCGTTAACATTAACCGGCCATTCATCAACGGTCGCTACTTCGACCTCGTTAGAGGTGCGACCTTGCCGGCGTGGGCGGCGGAGTTTGATTGTGAGAGCTGGGCACAATTCGCATTGAAGTTCATCGTTGCGCATCCGGCGGTGAACACGGTACTCACCGAAACGGCAAACCCGAAACATGCGATCGACAATCTGGGTGCCGGCTACGGTGCGCTGCCCGACCTGGCGACGCAGAAAAAAATGCGACAAACAATCCAAAACCTCTAATGCAAAAACCAGGGACAGTTTACTCAATACACAATTTTTTGATTGTGCTGTTGCTCGTTGCAATGCCTGCCGTGGCCGAAAATCCGCCGGAACTGGGCGCGGTGAATGCCGCTTTTGAATTGCTCAATGGTGACGGCGAAGCGGTCCAGTTTGGTGACTACGCCGGGCAGAACGTCCTGGTGGCCTTCGGCTTTACGAACTGCGCACATATCTGCCCAATGATTGCCGCGAACATGGCGCGTGCCATTCGTGCGAGCGACAAGGACGTAATCGGCCTGTTTATCAGTGTGGATACCGAACGCGACTCGCCGGCCACGACGGCGGCATACGCCCAAAAATTCGGTGACAAGATGATCGGATTGAGTGGCTCGTATCAGCAGGTTTCAGACGCGGCGCAAAATTTTGGCGTAAGCTATGTGGTGACCAAGTCGCAGAACAATTACACCGTGCAACATACGCCAAGCATTTTTCTTATCGGTCCGGATGGCGAGCTCGTCGATACCTTTGCGATGAATACGCCGTCGGCAGACATTACAGCCGCGATGCAGTGACGCGATGAGCGTCTCGAGTCGGGTCAACTACTCACGCGTCGGCGTTGTTATGCTGGTCAGCCTGGCTATCGCTTCAGCGTGGCTTGTTTTTCCCTACCTGATCCAGGGACGGCAACTGCTATCGGACGTTGGTGACTCTGCGCGCATGAGCAAAGGTGGTCGCGTCTCGATGTATCTGACGCGATATCTTGTGGATCATCCGGACCTTGAGTTGACCGCCACCTTCGCGACCCCCGAGTTTTTTCAATACGTCGATAAAACGAGTTCGATCAGCACGCTTCGACCGGATCGAAATTTCATCTTCTTTGTCAGCGAGAATATTCACGAAGGGCAGCTGTCGTTCGATCTGCCGGACGTCGAACTGCATCTTGGCGATAACGTGTACATGCCGGAGAAATCGGTTGGCCCGAATCTCGCTGAGCATCACCGAATTACTGTGTACAGCATTCCGCGCCGCGACAATGACGGCAATGTTATCGATATCGATGAGTACGACAGCGTGCGTTTATTCGTCTCCAACTACTACCTTGGCAGCGACAGCAAGCTGACCTTTATCGGCCGCTGGGATGCGCCGTATGCGCTGCCTGAGGAGCTGACATCACGCGCGGATATCACGCCAATTGCGATGCTGGCCCTGGGAGCAGGTCTGTTGTCGTCCGTGCTTACGCCTTGCTTGCTGCAACTCGTGGTGATCTTCGGTTCAATCATCGGCTCGTTTGCAACGGTCCCGGGAGATGCCGGCTTTAGCACCGGACAACTGACGCCACACATCCGCAAGAAGGTGATGCAAATTGCATTGGCTTTCGTTGTCGGATTCACTTTGCTGTACACCCTGGCGGGTGCCGTGATCGGCCACGTTGGGCATACCGCCCAGTTATTGTTCTCGGAATACAGCCGTGGCGTTGCCATCGCCTCGGGCATTGTTGTCATCCTGATGGGTATCTGGATTGGCGTACGCGGCTCACGCAATCTGGCTTGTCGTATTCCAGACCGAAAGGCGATGGCCATTACCAACAAACGCGACGTCGCAAGCTCCCTGTTGGTCTCGATGGGTTATGCGCTTGGCTGTACGGCCTGTTTCGGCGGTGCGATCGTCGCGACCTTGATCATCTATGTCGGTGCGATTGGCAGCGCGGCGATTGGTGCCGGGGTCATGGCGACATTCTCTGTCGGTGTGGCGATACCGTTCCTGCTATCTGCCTGGTACATCTCGCGCATGGACAGCGTGCTCGTATTTCTTGCGAGCAAGGCGCGGGCTATTAGCCTGGTGAGCATGGTGCTGGTCATTATTTTTGGTCTGATCCTGATTACCGACAACTTTCA
>Ga0316204_10008637_pt1 | contig 13993 bp, 16 predicted proteins | sample 6monrhotite_MG_2_FD_205661 | JGI IMG/M metagenome (GOLD analysis project Ga0316204, IMG submission 205661) | Microbial mat bacterial communities from mineral coupon in-situ incubated in ocean water Damariscotta River, Maine, United States -... | ecosystem: Environmental > Aquatic > Marine >... | reverse complement strand
CTGTTTTATCCCTTAATTCGCAATCTGTAATTTATGCACAAAGTTTAGAATCCAAGATTGATAGTATATTACAGAATAAATATCCGCCAAATGCACCTGGAGCAACTTTCTTAATTTCTAAAAACGGAAATATCATTTACAAAAAAGCATTTGGCCTTTCAAACCTAGAATTAAATCTTCCAATGCATACAGAAAATGTATTCGAAATAGGTTCTATGACAAAACAATTTACAGCTGTTTCAATACTAATGTTAGTAGAACAAAATAAAATAAGTTTAGACGATGAAATAACTAAATATATACCTGATTATCCTACTCAAGGAAAAAAAATAACAGTTTACCATTTATTAAATCACACTTCCGGTATTAAGAGCTATACATCTCTTAAAAAGTTATATGATATAGATAAAAATGATTTAACTCCTATGGAACTTATTGACTTTTTTAAAAATGAACCTATGGATTTTAATCCTGGTGAGCAATATAAATACAACAATTCAGGGTATATAATTCTTGGCTATATTATTGAAAAAGTGTCAGGATTATCTTATAGCGAATTTGTTATTAAAAATATTTTCGAAAAATTGAATATGAATAATTCTACTTATGGTAATCATAGAAAAGTTATTAAGAACAGGGCTTCAGGGCATCATATGAAAGAAAATTATGAGAATTCTAGATTTGTTAGTTATTCGCTTTCATATGCTGCTGGAGCACTAATGTCTTCGGTAACAGATTTAAATATTTGGCAACAAGCGTTAAAAGAAAACAAACTTATAAAAAAAGAAACATTAGATAAAGCTTATACCAATTACAGTTTGAACAATGGTGAAAAAACTAACTATGGTTATGGATGGAACATTAAAACTTTAGATGGCAAACCATCTTATGAACATGGTGGATTCATTTTTGGATTTAAATCCATGGGAGTATATTTACCTGAATCTGACATTTATGTGGTAGGATTAAATAACTGCGACTGTAATTCACCAACCAAGATTACGAGGGAAATAGCTGAATTAGTTGCGAAGTATTAAATTAAAAACGATGATTATCAAAGGTTTGTGCTTTTTTTTAGTTGTTTTTAACTGATATGTTTGTAGTATCCAATCGCTAATTTCCATATAGAAACGGATACATTTTAAAGACTATGCACAATAAGGTGTATGGTCTTTTTCTTTTAAAACGAAATCAAACTTCAAAATCAACCTTGTTTAACGTTCTTAATATTAAAATGGATACACACTAACTTAATTAGTACAAACACAACTATTTTCTGGATGAACGCTATTGATGCTATTTTTTTATATGAATGGCACCATAAAAACACCGTATATCATATTAATTAGAATACCCTGGCTCTTCACTTTATGTTTGTATCATATTAATAAAACAAAACTATTATGAAAACTACAATCAAACATTCAGAAACACCAAAAAGAAACTTGCTATTAGCTATGTATGTTCTAGGAGCAACGGTAACAGTAACAACTTACGCTATAGTAGTAGCAATAAACACCATTTATTAATATAACATTCTTTAAAACACATATTATGATAACATTAAATAACACACGAATTAGAATTAAGGTTAAAGCATCAAATAGTAATCTATGGAATGCAAAAAGACGTTTTAGATAATCAAACACATCAATTAAAAAAACTAGCAATTATGAACACATTACAAATCACAAACCTTACTAAAACATATTCAAATGGAGTAAAAGCCTTAAATGGTATTAATTTGAAAATTACCAATGGTATGTTTGGTCTATTAGGTTCAAATGGAGCTGGTAAATCATCTTTAATGCGAACTATTGCGTCTTTACAAGAGCCAAGTTCTGGAAGTATACAATTTAATGATATTGATGTTGTAATCGAACCGCAAGAAGTTAGAAAAGTATTGGGTTATTTACCACAAGAATTTGGGGTTTATACTAAAATTTCTGCTGAAAAATTACTGAATCATCTAGCAATTTTAAAAGGTATTATTAATAAAAAAGAACGCAAAGTTCAAGTAACGGCTTTATTACAACAAGTAAATTTATATCAGCACAGAAAAAAATCAGTATACACGTTTTCTGGTGGTATGCGTCAACGTTTCGGTATTGCACAAGCTTTATTGGCTAATCCACAATTAATAATTGTTGATGAGCCTACCGCGTTATGTAACTTGAGCTTTGCTTAAAAGCGAAAGTTGTTACTACAGTTTCTTGAAAAAATTTATTCCTAAAAGTTTCTTCTGCGATGTTAATGAAATCGAAGGATGAGATTAGGCGATAGCCAAACTAATTCGAGATTCACGGACACCCAAATATCAAATTTTAAAGTGTCCGTAAACACTTTTTATGCCAGCCTGTATCGAGCGCAGTCGAGATAACTTAGGAGGGAAGCGTAATGTGTGTGGAATGGTTCAAGTATCGAATGAAAACACCTCTAATTTGTTAAATTAATGTTAAAATAATACAGACTTGTCTGTTTACTGAAATAATATTTTACATTTGTCTCATGGCAAAACAAAGTGTTAGAGAAAGAATAGTTGAAACAGCGTCGAGATTGTTTTATTTTAAAGGATATAACCAAACAGGTATAAATCAAATTATAGAAGAAGCTGGAGTTGCAAAAGCAAGTTTATATCAACACTTTAGATCAAAAGAAGATATTGCTGTTGAATATTTAGTTCGAAGACATACCATGTGGATGGGTAAATTAAATACTTGTGTTGAAGATTGTAAAACAAAAGAAGACAAGATAATTGGTGCTTTTGACTATCTACTAGAATGGTTAAATGAAGTTGATTTTAGAGGGTGTGGCTGGCAAAACATCATTGTTGATTTACCAGAAGATCACAACAAAATAAAAGATCAAGCAATATATCATAAAAATGAGTTGAGGAATTGGATTCATGATACTTTAAAGGAATCGGATAATTTTTTAGATTCAAAAGCAGAAGAAGTTGGAGATGAAGTATTGATTTTAATAGAAGGGGCAATTATACTGTCGCAAATTCAAAAAGACGAATGGCCCATCCAAAGTGCGAAGAGAGCTTGTGTAAGGTTATTGAAATAAAATATATCTAAAATACTTACATAACTACAGACTTGTGGGTATTAAATATTTTAATGAGTTAATAATAGACATAACAACACGAAAATAATAAACAGACTTGTCTGTATGAAAATTAAATCAAAATGAAAATAACACCTCCTTTTACAAAAGAAACAGCAAAGGCAAAAGTACAAGCCGCAGAAGATGCTTGGAACAGCAAAAACCCAGAACGAGTTTCAATGGCTTATACCAAAGATTCTGAATGGAGAAATAGAAATAAATTTTTTAAAGGACGAGAAGCAATAGTAGAGTTTCTTACCAAAAAATGGAACAAAGAATCGCACTATAGACTAAAAAAATACCTGTGGTCTTTTACTGAAAATAGAATTTCTGTTCGATTTGAATATGAATGGCAAAATGTAAATACCAAACAATGGTTTAGAACACATGGAAATGAACATTGGGAATTTGACAAAGAAGGCTTAATGCAGAAAAGAGATATGAGTGCCAATGATATTCAAATAAAACAATCTGAAAGAAAATTTTAAATCACTAATTATAAAAACAAAAATCATGAGAACATTAAACAAAAATCAAATTACAAGCACTTTGAAAAATTCAAGAAGTTATACTTGGAATAGTAAAAGACGTTACAGATAAGAAAGTCTTATCAAATCAAAAATTAAATTAACATTAAAACAAAAAATATGAAAGCATTAAAACCATTAACACTAGAAGAAGCAAACGAAAACTCACAAGCCATATTTAAAACTGTAAAAAGCAAAATTGGTATGGTACCAAACTTATATGCAACAATGGGAGTTTCAGACAAATTATTAGGCGGATTCTTAACGTTTACAGAAACCCTTAAAAATGGAGAATTTACGGGTAAAGAATATGAAGCAATTGCTTTAGCAACGTCTCAAGCAAATGAATGTGCTTACTGTTTATCAGCGCATACAGCATTAGGAAAAATGAACGGATTTACTGAAAAAGAAACACTTCAATTAAGGTACAATGAAATAGAGGATACAAAGCTAAATGCATTAGTAACTTTAGTAAGCGAAGTCGCAAATCAAAAAGGACATCCTTCACAAACTGCGATTGACACCTTTTTTAGTGCTGGCTATACAAAAACTGCATTTGCAGAATTGATTGGAGCTATTGCCTTAACGACTATTACAAATACGGTCTATCATAATGGTGCTTTTGAAATAGATTTTCCAAAAGCACAAAACATTGAAGAATTACAAGAAGCATAATAAATAAATTAATCAACTTTAAAATAAATAAAAATGAAAACAACAAACTTTAAATCAGTATTAGGAATTGTAGCGATAGCTATATTTTCTCTAGGATTACTTTCCTTTGAAAGTCCAACAAAAGATGAAATAGTAGTTAAGGTCAAAAACACGTCTGAAGTTACACTTCATAAAACGATCAAGGTTAATGACCATAATATTTTTTATCGAGAAGCAGGTGATGTAAACAAGCCAACTATTCTATTATTACATGGCTATCCAACATCATCACATATGTTTCGCAATTTAATAACAGACTTGTCTGTTCAGTATCATGTCTTAGCACCAGATTATCCTGGCTTTGGGAGAAGCGATCAACCATTGATCAAAGACTTTGAATACACATTTGATAATATGGCAACTATAGTTGAAGGCTTTTTAAAGGAATTAAAAGTCGAAAAGTACAGTATTTATTTAATGGATTATGGCGCACCTATAGGTTTTAGAATTGCAGCAAAATATCCTGAAAAGGTTGATGCATTAATCATTCAGAATGGAAATGCTTATGACGAAGGTTTAAAAGATTTTTGGATTCCTATTAAAAAATACTGGAATGATTATACTGTTGAAAACGGAAAGCCACTTGAAGGATTTCATTCTCCAGCAGGTTTAAAATGGCAATATACGCATGGTGTGCAGGACACATTAAAAATCAGTCCAGATAATTGGAATATCGATTTACAACACCTTACCAGACCAGAAAACAATGAGATTCAATTGGCTATGTTTTACGATTATAGAACAAATTTGCCTTTATATCCAGAATGGCAGCAATATTTTAGAGATCATCAACCACCAACATTAATTGTTTGGGGAAAGAATGATTACATATTTCCAGCCGATGGTGCTTATCCTTATAAAAAAGATTTGAAGAATTTAGAATTCCATTTATTGGATACTGGCCATTTTGCACTAGAAGAAAAAGGTGATGAAATCGCTAACTATATCCTAAAGTTCTTAAAGAAAAACAACATCAAATAACTAAATATTAGTTAGTTGATTAATAGCAATCAGTTCGAGTTTTTTAAACTTCAAAAAAAGAACTATGTCTTCTCGAACTGACTTTAATTAAAAACAAATATCATGGCGATAAACTTTGCTGAAATTGCCTTTACTGATGCTGTAAAGCATTTACAAGAGAAGCATGGAAGTCGTAAAGCTTACGATCGTATGGAAAAATTTAATGTTGTAGATGGATTGACTGATGGGGAAGTTTCATTTATTCAAAATCGTGATAGCTTTTATTTAGCTACAATAGGTGTAAAAGAGTTTCCTTATGTTCAGCATAGAGGAGGTCCAAAAGGCTTTTTGAAAGTACTGGATTCAAACCGCATAGGGTTTATCGATTTTGTAGGTAACAAACAATATGTTTCTGTTGGTAATATGGCAACCAATAATAACGTGTCTCTAATCATGGTAGATTATCCATCGAGAACTCGACTCAAGATTTTTGCTAAAGCAGAAGTTGTGGAACTTAATGATAATCCAGAATTATATGAGCTTTTGAATTTAGAAGATTATAAGTTCAAACCAGAACGCATGATGATGTTTCACATTGAAGCCTACGATTGGAATTGCCCGCAACATATTACACCTCGATATACTGTTGCAGAAATTAACGACGCTTTTTTACCTCAACAAGAATACATTTTAAAGTTGGAAGAAGAAATTAAAGAACTGAAAGAAGTCATCAAATTATAAAAACGAATTTTTAAATATAACTATATAATGAAAACAGATAACCTCATAAAAACGGACCAATTACTTGTCACTAAAACTGTTAAGTTGAAAAAAAATAACAGCATAATTCGCTTTGCAGAGCTAGGGAACAAATCAAAACCGACAATTATATTATTGCATGGTGTTCCTGAAAATCTACAGGCTTGGTATGCAGTTGCACCTATGCTTTCAAAAAATTACCATGTTATGGCTTTAGATTGGCCAGGATTTGGAGAAAGTGAACCGCTTGATCATTCTGAAGCTTATAATTCACGGAATTTTGCAGATCTAGTAATCGATTTTATGGATACTATGAAAGTAAAGAAAGCTTCAATCATAGCTTCGGATATTGCACTTTTACCAGCACTAATAATCGGTCTTGAACAACCTGAGCTTATTTCGAAACTTATAGTAATGGATGGTATTCCTTTTCCAAGAAAGCAATATACATCTTGGGAATTAAAAAGTTTCACAAGAAAGGGTTCCATTATAGGGAAAGCTTTAGTTAAATGGTTTCCTGGTATATCAGCAAAAATTGGATATGTCAAAGGATTTTATAAAGGGCACTCTATTCCACGAGAAGTACTTGATGAATTTTCAAAAGATGGTAAAAGAGAATATACCCAAGACGCGTTTCTATCCTATTTTCAAAACTTTCATATTGGACAAACATATTTTGAGCCAGTTGCTCACAATCTAAAAACTCCTGTCTTAGTTGTATGGGGCAAATATGATCGTTTTATAAATCTCAAACTAGCACACGAGATTGTTGAAAAACTTCCCAATGCACAACTAGAAATAATTGACAAAGCTGGTCATTATGTACATATGGATAAGCCTGATGAATTAGTAAAAGTAGTGACAAAGTTTATTGAAGTAAATCAATAATAAAATAAAAAAATGATGTGTTACAAATCCCATAAAATTAGTTAAATGAAAATATTAAAACAAACTTTAAAAATTGTATTGATCCTTATTGGATTGGTATTGGTAACGACTCTTATCATATTAGGAGTTGATATAAAGAAAACAAGTTATCTCAATATCGATGAAGATAAATTTGAAAATAATGATTCATATCTAATTAGCAATGTGAACATTATCCCAATGACTCAAGATACTATTTTAGTTGGCAAAATGGTGTACATCAAAGATGGCATAATTGAAAAGATTGCAGACAGTATTGAAATCAATGGAGTTGAAATCATTGATGCAAAAAACAAGTATCTAACACCAGGCCTTATCGATATGCATGTTCATGTATGGGATAGATATGAACTAGGACTATATCTATCTAATGGTGTTACAGCAGTTCGAAATTTATGGGGTATGCCAATGCATTTAAGAATTAAAAAGGATATAGAAAATGAAGAAATTATTTCGCCAATGTTCTTTACCACAAGCCCTAAATTAACAGGCGCTGAGTTTATTGGTGATGATAATATACAACTAAATAGTCCTGAAGAAGCCAAAGAAAAAATACGTTCATATAAAGAAAAAGGGTACGATTTTATTAAAACTTACTATGGCCTGACCGAAGACATTTTTGATGTAGTGATAGAACAAGCCAAAATATCCGAAATGGATATTATCGCACATCCTTCACAAAAAGTATCATATTCATATCATTTTAATCCACAAATAAAATCTATTGAACATACCGAGGATATTATCCAACAACCATTAAACTACAAACTTGATACTTTAAAATTAAAAGAAGTAATCAATGATTTTTCTAATTCAAAACATAGTTCTTTTAGTCCAACTTTAACAGTTTATAATAATATCTATCAAATGCTTATTGATGATAATATTTTGGAGTCAGAAAAACTTCAATTTATTAATCCACTTATCAAAACGGTGGATAGTAAAGCTCAGTTTGATAGGTGGAACAGTACTAAATCAAGAAATCCTGATATTGTTAAGGCTATTAAAAAACAGCATGATTTTCATTTAAATATCATTAAAAAGCTTAACGAAGCTGGCGTTACTATTATCTGCGGTACAGATGCTGGAATTGGCGTAACCATTCCTGGTTTTTCAATTCATGAAGAACTTGCTTTTTACAAAGAGGCTGGACTTTCTAATTACGAAGTATTACAAACTGCCACAATTAATGCTTCAAAAACACATTCGATTATGAATAATATGGGAACTATTGAAGAGGGCAAGGTTGCAAATCTACTATTGGTGGAAAACAATCCGTTATTAGAATTATCTACATTAAAAAACCCCTCTACTGTTTTTATAAAAGGAAGGAAATTAAATAGAGAGACTCTAGATTCTTATGAAGAAAAGGCAAGGAATCGTAAGAACTTAATAGCCTCAGCTTTTAGATACCTAGAAAATTATATAATCGAATAATAAATATTAAAATTATGAAAAAAATGATGTTTATTCTGCTAAGTGCTTTGTGTTCTTCGACGCAGGCTTTAAGTCAAGAAGCACCTCTAAGTCCACAAAATAATCCTTCTAATATGAGCTTTATTGAAAACGAAAGTTCAGAAATGACTTGGTTTATGCTAAAGGATTCGCTCAAAATTGAAATTGGAAAAGTGCATACACATATTCAGAAGAAAAAATCGAAAGTATATATTATCACAACAATTAATATGAAACAGTCGTCTTCAAAATGGATTGATAGCACATTAGTTGAAATTAAAAACTTTAAACCAATTTACCATTCGTCTTATAATCAACAAAGAGATATGGTTTTAAACTTTGGAAATGACGTTACCGGTTACTATTTAGATAAGAAAACTGGAACAAAAACCCTTATTTCTGAAAAAACCACAAAATCGTATTTTGATAGCAACTTTTACCCGCAATTAATAAGATGGCTTCCTTTTAAGGATGATTATTCAACTATTATTTCAATTTTTGATTACAACCCTACAACTAAAGTTGTTGAAATCACAGCTACCGTTAAAAATTCTACTAAAACAACTTTAAAACTTAATGAGGAAGAAAGACAAGTTTGGAGAGTTGAAGTAACGGATGATATATCTGACAATTCAACCAATAGTATATATTTTATAGATACAATATCACGAAAAATACTTAAACATGATATTGACTTTAAAGGTAGAAAAATGTCAATGGAAATAATAGAATAATGTAATAAGGAAAGATATTCCTGACTAAGCTTTTAAAAGTTTTGCTAGAGGCAGAATATAAATAAATCACATAGAATCAAGAATAATGACAAGTATCCAAGACAAATTAATAATCATAAAATGTTAAAGATTCACCACTTAAGAAATGCTACAATGGTTCTGGAAACGGAGAAAGACGTGATTTTAATCGACCCAATGTTGGGAGACCAAGGCATCATGCCGTCTTTTACACTTTTTAGACATAAAGCAAGAAGAAACCCTACTGTTCCTCTACCTGAAAACTCAAAACTGATATTAAAAAAAGTAACACACTGTTTAATAACACATCGGCATCCAGATCATATTGACAGTAAAGGAGTAGAGTTCTTAGTTGAAAAAAACATTCCTGTTACTTGCAGTATTAAGGACCAAAAAGCATTAAAGAAAAGAGGAATAAATGTCGTTCAATCTTTAAAATACTGGGAGAAACAACAATTTCTAGGAGGAACCATTGAGGGTATTCCAGCTAAACACGGGTACGGATTTGTAGCTAAACCCATGGGAAATGTAATTGGTTATTATATAGAACTACCGATCCAAAAATCGATTTACTTAAGTTCTGATACTATTTATACAGATTCGGTAGATAAAGTTATAAAAGAGTACAAACCAGATATAAGTGTTTTAGCTAGTGGAGCGGCACAGTTCGATATCTTTAAACAACTTATAATGAATACAGATGATATTTTAAAGTTTGTTAGAAATTCATCCGGAAAAGTAATTGTAAACCATATGGAATCTATAAACCATTGCCCGATGACCAGAAAAAAGTTAAAAGACATATTAATAAAAAATAACCTAATTGATAATGTTTTAATTCCTGAAGATGGAGAAGTAATGATTATGTAATATGCTAGTAAGTAAATGAAAAACTTAATGAGTTTTTAAAAAAATAACAATATAAAGAACAGAATCAAATGAAATTATTTGAAAATTTCCAATTAGGAAAAGTAACATTAAAAAACAGAGTTGTAATGGCTCCAATGACTCGAAGCAGAGCTATAGATAACATTCCAAACGAATTGATGGCAAAGTATTACAAACAAAGAGCTAGTGCAGGCCTCATTATAAGTGAAGGCACCTCTCCATCACCAAATGGTATTGGGTATCCTCGTATTCCAGGTGCTTATACTGATGAACAAATTACAGGGTGGAAAAAAATTGCAGATTCAGTGCATTCTGAAGGTGGTAAACTATTTGTACAGCTAATGCATACTGGTAGAATTACCGCCAAAGCAAATATGCCACATGGAACTATTACATTGGCTCCTTCAAGCATTAAAGCGGCTGGTGAGATGTTTACTGACACCAATGGAATGGTTGCTCACGATACACCAAAAGCAATGACGAATGAAGAGATATTGAGTACTCAAAACGAATATGTAATAGCAGCAAAACGACTTGTAAATGAAGCTGATATTGATGGCATTGAATTGCACGCAGCTAATGGGTATTTATTGAATCAATTTATCAATCCACAATCCAATCAAAGAGAAGATCAATATGGTGGTTCAATTGAAAATAGAACCAGATTTGTATTAGAAACGACTATAAAAGTAGCCGATGAAATTGGACCCGATAAAGTAGGTATTCGAGTTTCGCCTTATGGAGCATACAATGATATGCTATCAGATTATGAAGAGCTGGAAGATACCTTTATTTATTTATCTAAGGAATTAGCAAAATCGAACATTTCTTATATTCATATCGTGGATCAAAGAGTTGCTTTTGGTGCGCCAGATTTTATGACTGACATCAAGAAAACCCTTAAAGATAACTTCAATGGAATTGTTATTTCAGGAGGAGATATTGATTCTATAGAAAAATCTAAAAGTATTCTAGAAAGTGGTTTGGACCTTGTCTATGTTGGTAGACCATACATTTCAAATCCTGATTTTATAGAAAAACTACAAAACAATATTGAATTACAAGTTCCAAATATGAATACTTTTTATTCTCCAGGTGCTGAGGGGTATACTGATTATATCTAAAAATAAATCGCAATAAACAATGAAGCAACAGAGAATCTAACAAAAAAAATTACTAATTATTATGACACTACAACAAGCATATAAAGTTATTGAACGTTTAAAAAACGAGACAACGAATACCTCAGAAATTAAGGTATACAATAATTTACTAGGTATTCTCACCAAATTGAAAGCTAGAGAATTCTCAAAAGATGACATTCAATCTATAGAAACAGAACTTAATAGTTTGGTTTTAGATTTAAATCCAGAGAACAGAAAAAACTATTTTAAGAAAAAATTAAAAGAGTTTAAAGCCTATTTAAAAGAAAGTCATTCTCTAATTTCTGAAGGCTACTATACAAAAATTGGTATAACTACTGGAGCTGCATTTGGAATTATTACAGGGATTATTATTGGTGAACGTTTTGAGAAATCGTTAGGAATAGCATTAGGAATCGGAATTGGAATGTTAATTGGTGCATTTGTAGGTCGTAAAAAGGATGCTCAAGCAAAAGCAGAAGGGAAGGTTCTTTAACACGTATCACACAACATCAATCATAAATTTAAATCAATGAAAATCGATAAAAAGTTAAAAATATTGCCATTAACAAAATCCAAACCAAGTACATTGGAAGCTCTATTTGGAAAAACTGACATTGAACCAATGTGGGTTGCTGATATGGAATTTGAAGTTGCAAAATCGATACAAGAATCATTAATACAGCGAATCTCGAATTCTGGATTCGGATACGAATACAAACCTGACTCATTCTTTAAGGCTCAAAAAAAATGGTACCATGATAATTATGCTATTGAATTAAACAAGAATCACATAATTTATAGTCCAAGTATTACAACTACTATTTCTGTTCTAATTGAAAATTTCACATCCGAAAGAGACGGAATAATAACGCAACCGCCTGTATTTATGGAATTTCGAGATGTAATACTAAACACAAAGCGGAGAATAACAAAAAACCCTCTGAAATTAGTTGGTAAACAATATCAAATTGACTTTCAAGATTTAGAAGAAAAAGCAAAATTAGAAAACAACAAAGTTCTGATTATTTGTAATCCTCATAATCCAGTTGGAAGAGTTTGGACCAAGGAAGAATTAAAACAAGTTGTTAGAATTTGTAAAGAAAATGACTTACTTCTTATTGCAGACGAAATACATAAAGACATTATCCTCTTTAATAATAAGTTTACTTCTGCTTTGCATTTCAGAAATGATTACGAAAAAATTGTTGTTTGTACTTCTGAAGCTAAAACATTTAATCTTTGTGGAATAGCAGATTCAATGGTGATTATTCATAACGAGAACATTCAAAATTCAATTTCTAATACTTTCAAAAAATATAACTTGGGAAGAACCAATGCACTTACAAGAATAGCATTGGAAACCGCATATATTAATGGACAGAACTGGTTAAATGATGTAGTAAAAAAAGTTGAGGAGAATATTAAAACTATAGAAATAGAACTAGAAAATTCAGAAATTGAACTTATAAGACCAGAAGGAACTTATCAAGTTTGGTTAGATTTTAGAAAGGTTTATAATGACACCAAAGAGATGTTTAGTCATTTAACAGAAAACTCTGGGATTGGACTTAATGCAGGTCATTGGTTCGGACGTGAAGGTGCATTATTTATGCGGATGAATATTGCAACATCTAACAAAAAAGTAACCGATGCAATTAAAAAGATAAAAAAAGCAGTCCCTAACAATGTGAAAAAATAATGTAAGATTAGGTGCAGAATCTCACTATTCTTATACTAGAAAGTTAACAGTAATTGAAAAAAATTGCACCAAATGATTAAAAAAATAAAAGTTGGTATTTATATATTCAATGATGTTGAAGTACTTGACTTTGCTGGACCCTTTGAAGTATTTTCTTTGGCTACCAAAAATAATATTTCAATTTTCGAAGTTTTTACAATAAGTGGAAAAGAAGAAATGATTAATGCTAAAAATGGTTTAAAAGTAAAATCAAACTTTTCTTTTAGCGATAATTTTGAAATCGACATTTTAATAATTCCAGGAGGCTACGGAGCTGAAAAATTTGAAATCAAGAATAAAACAGTATTAAACTGGATAATCGAACAAAGTAAAAAAGTTGACATTTTAGCTTCTGTCTGTACTGGAGCTTTATTATTAGCTGAATGTGGAATATTAAGAAACAAAAAAGCGACAACTCATTGGATGGATTTAGATAGACTTGAAAGTGATTATCCTGATATTGATGTAATAAGAAATGTTAAATATGTTGATGAAGGAAAAATACTAACTTCAGGAGGAATTTCAGCTGGAATAAATATGTCCTTTTACATCATTAAAAGATTATTTGGAATTGACATAGCAAAATTAACAGCAAAAAGAATGGAATACGATATTGATATTTGAATAAGGCCTACTTAAAATGGTTTAATGACCCAAGTACAACAATCGGAACAATTTGATGCTTTACAAAAAGAATTAAACGAAAAACCAGAAAAGGTTAAAGAGTTAAATAGAACTAAAGCAGAAATTGAAAAATTGAAGCGTGAGAAATCCGAGTTAAAAGAAATTGCTGGAGCTGAATCTCAAAAGAAATTAAATGAAATTCTTACATCTGAAAAAGAGAAAATTAAGAAATCGGAAGAAGACAAAAATGAATTGCGTTTCAAAGAAATACAAAAGCAACTAGAAGACCAGAAAAAGTTTACTGAAGAAATGAAACGTAAGCAGGAGCAAGGCTCTATGCAACTTCAAGGTGAAGTTCAAGAATTAGCAATAGAGGAGTGGTTGGCATCGAAATTC
>Ga0316204_10008636_pt1 | contig 13993 bp, 17 predicted proteins | sample 6monrhotite_MG_2_FD_205661 | JGI IMG/M metagenome (GOLD analysis project Ga0316204, IMG submission 205661) | Microbial mat bacterial communities from mineral coupon in-situ incubated in ocean water Damariscotta River, Maine, United States -... | ecosystem: Environmental > Aquatic > Marine >... | reverse complement strand
TCGAGGAATTGGGTCTGGACTACGAAATCAGGCTCTACAAGCGCGATCCGAAAACCATGGCGGGATCACCGGACCTCTATAAAATCCACCCGCTGGGAAAATCTCCCGTCATCGAGGACAATGGCATAATCATCGCCGAAACCGGCGCTATCCTCGCATATATTCGCGAGGTTCACGGTCTGGGTGATCTGGCCGTCGAGCCCGGCAGCCCCGCCGCCCGCGCCGTCACATACTGGCTGCACTATGCCGAAGGATCAGCCATGAACCCACTCCTCCTCAAACTGGTTTTCACCCAGCTGCCCAATCGCGCACCCCTGTTGATGAAGCCGTTGGTGAAGGGCATTTCCGGCAAGGCGCTCACCGGTTTCGTCGATCCGCGCGTCGCCGAACACGTCAATTTCTGGGACGCCGAATTATCGAAAACCGGCTGGTTTGCGGGCGATAAAATGACCCTCGCCGACATCATGATGAGCTTTCCGCTGGAAGCCGCCGCTGCGCGCGCCGGTGCGGGCGAAAAACCGGCCATCGTCGATTTTCTCGAACGCATTCATGCCCGCCCGGCCTATCAGCGCGCGCTCGAACGCGGTGGCCCTTACGCCTATGCCTGATCGCCGCAGAGACTGTGACAAAAGGTGAAGCCGCCCGGGCTTCTACCGGCGCCAAAGCCGCGCTAGCGTAAAAATCGAAAGTTGGAGAATTGTGTATGCGTTGGTTTATTTTGCCAGTTCTGATTCTGTTTGTCTCGCCGCTCGCGCGTGCCGCAGATGACGCGTTCGTCGAAGGGGCGGATGCCCGCGCCGAGGTCGAGGCCGCTATGGCCGCTGCTACGGAAAACGGCACCCGGGCTCTGCTCGTCTTTGGCGCAAACTGGTGTCATGACAGCCATGGTCTGGTCGATCATTTCCAGCAGGATGATATGCGCGCCATCATCCAGGACAATTATGAGCTGGTCTATATTGATGTCGGTTGGCGCCATCGCAATCTCGATCTGATGCGCGAAATGGGGGCCTGGACAATTTACGGCACGCCGACGGTCTTGATCGTCGATCCGGAACTGGGCCTCATGAATGAAAGCACAATGCATTATTGGCACATGGCTTATTCCCGACCCCATGCCGACGTTGTCCGGTATTTCAGGCAATTGGCTTTCGCGCGACCCGGCGGTGGAGTCGTCGAAAACTCGCAAACCTATGCCGACCTCGTCTCGGACATCGAAACCTGGGAAATCCGCGAAGGCACGCGCCTCTCCAATGCCTATGTCATGTTGCAGGATTGGCGTGCCACGCTGGACGATGAATTTGCTGCCGCCGGAAACGATGATGAGGCCACGCGGATCGTGGAGCTCTACCATTCGGTCGAAAGCGATATCGATCATCACCGCGGCCGCGTGCGCGAGGACCGTACGGCACTCTATACGGCGGCACGGGAGGCTGTGCGCGATGCCATGTTCGAACTGGGATCAAATTTGAATGCGGAATTGGCGGATCAACTCGATGCGTCCAATCCGGACCTGCAACTTGAGTTTCCCGATTATGGCGAAATCCTCTTTCCCTGGGAGGATGACGCTTGGGCGCTTTGATCCGTTGGTTGGTGGCGATTGTGCTGGCTTGTGTAGCCGGCATCGGGTCTGCACTGTGGATGACAGGATGGACGTCATTGCCGCCGCTTGTCGGCCTCTCGACCATCGACATTAATGACTGGACGAGTGATCCCGCCATCGGGTCCGAAACCGCCAATCCCTATATGCGGGCCTACATCGCCCGGCGCGGCCTGTTGGGTCTCCGCCGCGAAGAGGCCACCTATTATTTGCGGACTGTGGACGATGGCGGTCAGCCGCTGCGCGAAAATTGCGCCTATGTGATCGAAGGCGAAACACCGGATGCGCGCTGGTGGTCGGTCACCCTTTACGCCGGTGACAATTATCTTGTCGAGAATGAGGACGACGCGCATTCAATCGACATGACCCGCGCCATAATTGGGGCAGACGGTTTTTGGCGCGCGACCATTCAGGCGACCGATCCGGGCGATGGATCTTTCTGGGTGTCCAGTCGCAATGCCGGGCAATTCGATCTGCTTCTGCGTCTCTACAATGCTGGCGACGCCGTGCTGGAAACACCGGAAACTGCCCTCACAACGCCTGACATTCTATTGCTTGGCTGTCAGGACGGAGGCGCACAATGATCCGCTTCCTTATAGCCTTCCTAGCGATTGCCCTGAGCAGTCATGCGATAGCCGTCTGGTATTTGCCGCGTCTTGCCATGAACACGGCCATGGCACGCATGGAAGCGATCGGCGCGCAAGCCAACACGATCGCCCACATCCCGCCGACCGATGAAACCAGTCGCCGGGTTGTCCGGCCATCGCCCGATCTATTGTATTCGATCTGTCTGCTCGACCTGGCCGATGGGCCGGTTCGGATCAGGGCGGCCGATTGGGGCGGGTATCTCTCTCTGTCGCTGTTCGCAGCCAATACCGACAATGTCTTTGCGCGCAATGACAATGATGTCGATGGCGACATTGATGTCATGGTGGCCAATAGCGGCGACGTCGATGTTTTGCTGGGCAGCACGAGGGGCATTGCCATTATCAGGCGGCTCGTCACTGATCCCGATGCGCTGGCCCGCGCGGATGAAATTCGGCGCAATAATGATATGTGCGAGCCGCTTTGATGCAAAAGAACAACCCGGACATCCCGCTTTTTTCCTACGGCACTTTGCAACAGGAAAACGTCCAGTTTTCCACGTTCGGACGTCTCCTGCAGGGTCGACAGGATACGCTGATCGGGTTTCGCCTCGAGCCGCTGGAAGTGACCGATCCGGCGGTTATCGCGGCAAGCGGAAAAGCGATGCATTCGATTGCCGTGGCAAGCGGGAATATTTCTGATCAGATCGACGGCACATTGTTTCTGATAACAGCCGATGAATTGGCCCATGCGGATCGATATGAGGTCGACCCCGTGCGGATAGAGACCGTGTTGCAATCCGGTCGATCCGCCTTCGTCTATGTCTCTCCAATACGTCAGGCCAAAGATTGATGACCACAATTTCCTACGCCGAATTGCATTCCTTTTGTGAGACCGATCGGCCATTTACCGGTAATCCGGCGGGCGTTTGCACGCTTGATGAATTCCCGGACGATGACGTTTTGAAGGGGATAGCGAATTCCAACAATTTGTCCGAGACCGCCTTCATTGTGTCACGCGGTGCAGATCGATGGGATTTACGATGGTTCACACCATCGATTGAAGTGGATTTGTGTGGGCATGCGACTTTCGCGGCGGGCGCCTGGTTGTTTTTCGAAGGTCGCGTACAGGGCGATATTGCCCGTTTTGAAACGCGCTCGGGCGAGTTGAAAGTCAGGGCGTTACCCGGCGAAACATTTTCGATGGATTTGCCACGTGTCGGATACACGCAAGCTGCCACCAATTCCGCCGTCGTTGAGGCTTTGGGTGCGGGCGATCCGCACGCGAGTTATGACGTGCAGCGCGTACATGGCGCAAACTATCAAATGTTAGTCTTTGAGTCTGAAGCAACGATTGCCGCGCTTAAGCCTGATCATGGTCTTTTGCGCCGCATCGGCACCAATGTAATTGCAACGGCAGAAGGCGAAACGGTCGATTTTGTCTCGCGCTTTTTTGCGCCTGCCTCCGGTGTGGATGAGGATCCGGTGACGGGGTCGGCGCATTGTACGTTAGCGCCTTTCTGGGCCGACAAACTCCAGCGCCCCCGGCTTTCAGCCCGGCAAATCGGGCCGCGTTCAGGCGCGCTGGATGTTGAGCCGCAAGGCGAGCGCGTCATATTGTCGGGACGTGCCGCGCCTTATCTGGAAGGGACAATCCGGCTTTAGTAGTAATGGCGGCGTGGTCCATGACCGCGACCGCGATGCGGACGATGCCCGCGGTTACGATAGCCGCGTTGATTGCGATAATTTACCACGACCTCGATCGGCACATAGCGCCCGCCGCGACCGATGCGGAAGAATTGGCCATTTCGATTTGTATAGACAATGCCAGGCGTTCCACGGCGCCCGCCTGATCCGCGTTGAATACCGTTGCGGCGCTCATACCGGCTTTCGACATACGTCCAGGAGCGCGGCGGGCAATCGATCACGCGTCGGTCGCGGCGGTCTTCCCGTCGGTCATAGCGACCGTTATTGTGGCGTGCATCGCGGCGGTCTTCGCGCAGATCCGGGCAGGACCGCGCATCCAGATGCCAGACCCCGGCATTGGCAGCAGGGGCTGCGAAAGCGGCCAACGAAAGCAATCCCGCAGCGGAAATTATTTTTGCAAAGCTCTTCATCATCAAGCCTCCGGTTGCGACGTCCCTGACGCTTGGCAAGGCATAAGACTTGAAAGCTGTATGGATGTTGAACAGGCCATTCAGGATTCCTGGTGGCAACGGAAAACGGAAAATTGCCGGATATAGAGAATGGACCTGCTGGCCAGCCACGTTTAGGTTCGACACGCGTGGACATGGCAAAACCGGGGAAGATTATGCGTTTATTTGCAACGATTGTTCTGGCGTTGGCGTTTGGCACGCCCGGCGTATTTGCAACGGATGAAGCTGACCAGCTTTCCGTGCGCGATATAGAAAGCTGGATGCGCATCATCCAGACAAAGCCGGGAATGACACAAGGTCCGGCCCTGCAGATCACCGGTGATGACAGTTGTCGCTGGGCCAATGACAATGAATGCGATGATCCGCGTTATGGAACGGGAGCGTGCGCGGAAGGCACGGATTATTCCGATTGCTGGCGCATCCTCTCCGGCGCGGAAGATGATAGTTGCCGGTGGGCGAATGATGGCGAGTGTGATGAGCCGGGGCTCGGAACAGGCGCATGCGTTCAGGGTACAGATGCGGCCGATTGCGGCGATCTGGTTCGCCTGCGTTTTCAGACAGACAGTTGTGACACCGCCTTCAATAATATCTGTGAGGAAGCCGAGCATGGCGGCAATGGGTCCTGCGATCGGCGCACGGATCGATCCGATTGCATTGGCCGCGAACGCCCGCTGACAATTTTCGATCACTATTTCGGGTATGACGACCGTGTCTTTATGGATACGTCGATCTACCCATGGGTGGCTGTTGGACAAATCCGGTTTGATTCCGGTGGTGCCTGCACGGCGACATTGATCGGCCCGGACGTATTGATCACCGCAGCACACTGCATCGCCGAAGCCAATTCAATCGATGCACGCGGTCAGTTTCAAACGGGGTTTGATCTCCGTGGTGGTCCCCGAGAGGCCCGCGTCATCGATTATTTCATGTCTCCGAATTGGGATTATGCACGGTATACGTCGACGGATGATATCGACGGCACTGATTGGGCGCTCCTGCGCATCGATACGCCGCTCGGCAATGAGATCGGCTTTGTCGGCATTCGCGCGCTTGTTGATGAACAGGGCAATCGCGCGGCTTTGGGTGCCGACATCTATCAGGCCGGCTACAGCCATGACACCGGCGAGCATTTGTCCGGCAATATCCGTTGCCACATGATCAACATCTACCCAGACAACACGATGGCGCATGAGTGCGATACGACGCGCGGCGATTCCGGATCGCCCTTCATGATCCGCGAGGGCGATCAGTATTTTATCGTGGCAACCGACTCCAATTTCCGGGCCAATCCGAATGGCCCTTACATCTATATCGCGGCACGGTCGGATGAATGGGTGCCGTATTATGAGGGCTTCCTGGCAGGCAATCTTGGTGAGGGCTCAACCCGGCCGCGCGGTCCCGGCAAACCGGGTGGATCGCAAGATCCCAATGCTCCGCTTTCGCCCAAGGCGGGCGGCGAATAGCCATGGCACAGGGGCGCGCCGGATTCATTCTTCTATCGCTGGCGGCGCTTCTGGCCGTCGCCTATCTGGCCACCGGGTTTGGCTTGCCCATGGATTATCCGGCAACGGTTGCGCTCAAGGCATCGGGAATATTGCTGCTGGCGGTTTATGCCGCACGACAGAATGCCTATCTGCTGGCGCTCGCACTGGCATTTTCGGCCATCGGTGATGCCATGCTGGCCTTGCAACCGGCCCGCATGACGCTGGGTATTGGCGCCTTCGGGCTCGCCCACATTCTTTACGCTTGGATATTCTTGCGCGTGCTGCGTTCGCGCGGATTGCGCGGCCTGGTGGGATACGCCCTGGCGGCAATCATCGCTGTTTTCGGCGTGATCATGCTGATCTGGTTGCAGCCGGGCATGGGCGAATTGCGTGTTCCTGCAACCATTTATAACGGGATTATACTCGTCATGGCGGCAATCGCTGCCCTGTCAAAAGCGCGCTGGCTTGCCGTTATCGGGGCTCTGCTCTTTGTTGGATCGGACAGCCTCATTGCCCTTGACCTTTTCAAGGATATCGACCCGGCATGGCGAGGCCCGACGGTCTGGATCAGCTATGTTGCCGCTCAATTCTGCCTGACTTTGGGTCTGATCCGCGAACGGCCCTAAAATTCCCTGACGATTGAAATGTCAAAGCGGGAATCGCCCGCTTCAAAACCCGGCAGCGGCTCGAATTCGTGCCGGTAGCGCCACGACGCTTCCACGGCCCAAGCCTCGCTCAGGGCTGTGATGAAAGCGAATTTCTGTTCCGCGCGCGATGATTCTGCAATCAGCAAACTCGTTTCGGACGTAAACCGGCTGGTTTCAGTGATCTGCCATTCAAAGTCGGACCCGAGATCAAGCGCGAACTGACTTTCAGCCGCACCGATGACCGGCGAGACGTAGCGAATGCCCGGACCGGCCCGCAGAACCCAATTCTTGTCGTCGGCCAGAAGTGGTCGATAGGCGAGGCCGGCGCTGATAAAGGATGTAAACTCAAAGCTGGAAAGTTGATCCTGATCATACTCGCCGCCGAGAAAAAGGCTGAACCGGCTGCCAATATCGCGTTCACCGCGCGCGATTAGAGAAAGCTGGTCGCGCGACACCGCACCGCCAGCTTCCGAATAGGCATAATCAACCCCGGCCTCAAAGCCCCATTCGGCCAGATCACGTACGATTTGAAGACCGAGCGTGTAATCTTGCTGGTCCGAATTGCCGGTATCAACGCGCAAGCCGGCCGACGCACGACCGCTCCAGTCCGAAAGCGGTGCGGCCAGAAGGCCCGCATTGTCGTCCCTGATGTCTGGCGACCCTTCAGACGGCGCTTCGGCGTCCACCATTTGATGTTCGACACCGATATCGGCGGCGATGAACCGGTTTTCCGCCAGCGTCAGGCGCTCCGGCGCGATCTCGGCCAATGCGTTCAGAACGGACGGTGCACCACCCGGTGCAACCCGCGCCAGAAGCGCCACTGTCTCTGCAAAGCCGCCATCATCCTGGGTTGTGGCAGCGTCGGTGAGCAAGCGGCGATAATCTTCCGACAAAGTTTGGCCAAAGGCCGGAGCCGCAAACGCTAGCGATAGAAGGGTGATGCTCAGCCGAAAATACATAGGTCCCGCTCCACATTTCATGGAACGGGACCTAATCCGCGCGATGGGAGATGTCGAGCGGACTTATGCGTCTTCGGGAACCAGACCCTTTTCCGCCGCAGCGCGCTTCATCGCCTGCTGCAGTTTCTCAAAGGCCCGAACCTCGATCTGGCGAATACGTTCGCGGCTGACCTTGTAAACAGCGGCCAGCTCTTCCAGCGTTTTTGGTTCATCCGTCAGCTTGCGTTGCTGGATAATGTCGCGTTCGCGATCATTGAGATCGGACATTGCGTCCTGCAACAACACCATGCGCTGATCGAATTCATCGTGTTCGGCAAGTTCCGCTTCCTGGCTGACGCCCTTATCGTCTTCCAGCCAGTCCTGCCATTGGCTTTCGCCGTCCGAACCCTTGAGGGGCGCGTTCAGCGAAGCATCCGGCCCGGACAAACGTCCGTTCATGCTGATAACTTCATCATTTGTGACGCCGAGCTTGGTTGCAATTTCTTCCACCTGATCCGGGCGCAGATCACCTTCCTCAAGCGCGGCCATGCGCGATTTCATCCGGCGCAGATTGAAGAAGAGTTTCTTCTGGGCGGCGGTCGTGCCCATTTTGACAAGCGACCAGGACCGCAGGACATATTCCTGGATCGAAGCGCGAATCCACCACATGGCATAGGTGGCCAGGCGGAAACCCTTGTCGGGGTCGAATTTCTTCACGGCTTGCATCAGGCCGACATTGCCTTCGGAGATCACCTCGGCAATCGGAAGGCCATAGCCGCGATACCCCATGGCGATTTTCGCCACGAGACGCAGGTGTGACGTCACAAGCCGTTCCGCCGCGCCTGTATCGTCATGCTCACGCCAGCTTTTCGCCAACATGAATTCCTCGTCCTTTTCCAGCATCGGAAACTTCCGGATATTGGAAAGATAGCGGTTGAGGCCTTCCTCGGGAGAAAGCGACAGGGAGATTGTATTAGCCATTTTTGTCCCCTTACACTCCGTGTTCGATGACTAGTTAGGCACTGGCGCTCAGCATTACTAGGGCATCACGGCGAAGTTATGTCATGTGGGAACAACGCACTGCGTTACAGAATGTTTCAATCCGGCGTGGGCGCCCTGTTCCCGGCTTTCACGTCGCGCCCGTTTCAGGCAAGCTGACCCGATGAAAAATGACCAGAAAAAAACCCGCAATGCAGACCATTCGCGCATCGCTTTGATGCAAGCGGGTGCGCGCCTGTTTGCCGAGCGCGGTTTTGCGGCCACGTCACTCGACATGATTGCTGCCGAAGCCAGCCTGAACAAGGCCATGGTCGCCTATTATTTCGGGTCAAAGACGGGCCTGTATCAGTCCATTCTGGATGAGGGCGTGTCCAGATTGCTGGAACGCGTGGATGTGAAGGCGCTTGAGGCGCGGCCACCGGAACGGCGACTGCCGGCTTTTGCACGGTCCCTGGCTCAGGGGTTTGAGGCGGCGCCCTATTTGCCGGGTATGCTCGTGCAGGATTACCTTTCGGGGAATCAGCAAATGCGCCCCGAAGCGGCCGCAAGCCTGTCGCGCGCATTTCAAACCACACGCCAGATTGTCGAGCGAGGCATGCTGGCAGGCGTTTTCCGGAATGCGGACCCACATCAGATCCATCTCGCGCTCATCGGAAGCATTATTTTCTTCCGTATCACCAAACCTTTCCGCGATGGCATGCAGGCCGAGGGACGCTGGCCACTCAGCAATCCCGATCCGGAGGAATTCGCTGAATTTGTAGGGCAAATGCTGGCGCGCGGGCTTGGGCCTGAATCGCAAGACGAAGAGCCTTAGATGCAACTCGTAATGCGTTTGGATGCAAATTAGATAATAAAAAATCTATTGAAAATAAGGGCTTGCAAACCATCGTCAATTATAATTAAACACGTGGTTAGTTAGCGCTTGGGGGCGCTTTATGAAACCACGAGGTCAAAATGGCTGTTTCCAAACTGACAATCCCGGCTTTCGCCGCATTCGCTTTGTGCGTCGGAAGCGCTGCCGCTCAATCGGACAATACTGCTTCCATTCTTGAACGATATGCCGCCGACTATGTCATGCATGACGTGACGTTTGACGCCGATCAGGAATTTGGTGTTCAGGTGAATGGCGAGATGTGGACGGTCACGCTTTCGCATGAAAACCGTAGCTATGACGTGCGCCAGGGCGATCCGTCCGCTCCGACATTTTTCTACACTGCAACTGGCGACATTCTGGAACGTATCGATCGCGGTGAAATCAGCGCCTATACGGCCATGGCAAAAGCCTTCTCCACCGATGTAACGCCCATGGATATCGATCTGATGGAAGGCGCCGGTTTCGACCCGGCCATCCTGACCCATGTCTTCCATTTCTGGACCCGCGGATTTCCGGAAGTTGTGAACTATGCTGAACAGGAGACCCGGTTCGTGCATGGCGGAAATGCCGGCATCATCTATTATCAACCGGGCTTTCGCAGCGGGTTCGGGTCCGTATCGCCCGGCCAGCATGTGAATGAAGACCCCAACAGCCGCACCAACCCCTTTCCTTCGCTTGTCATTGTAACGGATGGACGTCTGACGGCACGGATCAACGGACAGGACTCCGAATTCTCAGAAGGCAATTTCATGATTATCCCCGCCGGGGTCAGTCATGAATTCCTGAACCCGTATGACGAGGATGCTCAATTCTTCCTCTTCATGTTTGGCGAAGGCGCTTAAAAGCTGCCGAGAAAATGTTCGAGCTTTTGCATGTCTTTCGGAAGAGGCGTTTCAAACCGAAGCGCCTTTTTCGTTATCGGGTGGATAAAGCCCAGAAGGCGCGCATGTAGCGCCTGACGCCGGAAATCCTTGAAAGCGCGCCCGTCGTCCAGCTCCTTCAGCTTTTGCGAGCGGCCGCGGCCATAAACCGGATCACCCAGAAGCGGGCAGCCGATATGTGCCATATGCACGCGGATCTGGTGGGTGCGCCCGGTCTCCAGGCGACATTCCACCTTGGCGGCCAGACCCCGGCCCAGCATGGCCCCGCCTTCGCGGCCATAGGAGGCGAGTGTCTCGTAATTGGTGATCGCATGCTTGCCGGCGGCGCTGTTCTGCTTGTTCACCACCGCCATTTTCTTGCGATCCGTGTCCGAGCGCGCAATGCGGGTTTCAATCCGGCCCTTGCGCGGTTCGGGTGAGGAGCGGGTGAAGGCGATATAGGCGCGTTCCACGGTGTGGGCGGCAAATTGTTCGGCGAGGCCGTGATGCGCTGCATCGGATTTCGCTGCGACCAGCAGGCCGGACGTATCCTTGTCCAGACGGTGGACAATGCCCGGGCGCTCCACCCCGCCAATGCCGGACAGGCTGCCCGCGCAATGAAACAACAGGGCGTGGACCAGCGTGCCGGTCCAGTTTCCCGTCGCGGGATGAACCGGCATGCCCGCCGGCTTGTTGACGACGATCAGGTGTTCATCCTCGAACGCGACCTCCAGCGGGATATCTTCTGGCACTGGATCCGCCGCCAGTAATTCGGGGACTTCCAGCACATATTTGCCATCGGCGACGGTTTTGGTTGCCGGGTTCAGGACCAGCTCGCCATTACACGTCACGCGGCCATCCTCGATCAGCGCCTTCAGGCGTGAGCGCGAGAAATCCTCGATCTCGTCCGCCATCCAGCGGTCGAGGCGAAGGCCTTTGAGAGTCGAAACAAGGGTGATGGGAGCGGTCATAGGCGCGCCTTAGCGCAAACGACCCGGCCCGTCACCTTCGGAAGGCCTGCACGTAGTTCATTCAAGCTTGTTGTTGACTTTCCGTTTTTGCATTATATCTTGCAATACAAGATAACGTGCATCGGACGAACAATGACAGTTGAACCTGACAAAAGGTCTGACAATCGAAAAGCCCAGCTCAAGAAAGGCGTCGTAGACATGGCGCTTCTCGCGCTTCTGCAAAAAAGGCCGCGATATGGCCTTGAATTGCTTGAAGACCTTAACGGCGAAGGCGGGTTGGACGTTGCTGAGGGCACGATTTACCCGCTACTGCATCGGCTGGAAGCTGCAGGTGATGTTGAAGCGAGATGGCAGACAGAAACTGAAAACAGGCGACCGCGGAAATATTATGCGCTCACCGAATCTGGCAGAGAGCAGCTTGCCGGGATGGTGAGGAACTGGATCGAAACACGCGATCGCATCGACAATTTGATTCGAAAGGCCCGTGACGATGAGTGAAGCTCTACCTGCTGACGTCCAAACGTATATTCGCAAAGTTCGGATGGCATTAAATGCGCTACCGGAAACGGTTCGTGACGATCTGATACGCGAATTGCATTCTCACCTTATTGATCGGCTAGAGTCCGGCGCAAGCGCCTCGGAAGCGATCGCTCCTTTCGGATCGCCAGAACAGTATGCTTCGTCTCTGTACAACGCACAGCAATTGTCCGGAGCGTTGGTTTCGCGGCGGATGAGCGAACTGATTGATGCGTTAATTCGAAATCTGACCAGCAGCATTTCCGCCACAATTGCGGGACTCTTGATTTTTTGCATCTGGGTGATGACAGGCGTGTTATGCGTTGTCGCTATTGCGAAAGCGGCCGCTCCGCAACATGTCGGACTATGGCAATCTCCGACCGAATTTTTCATCGGGGTGATTGATGAACCGGCTTCAGCGACGGAATTGCTGGGCTTCTGGATCTTCCCGATTGCAATTATTGCAACCATTTTCGCATGGCTTTTAACGCGAATGCTGGCGCTATGGGGTCTACAATCCGCTAGTTAGCCGCAAGCTCAACGACCTTCGTCAAACATACAATATATAAAAGTGGAGTGTTCTCATGGTGATGAACCGACGATCGATCTATGTCTATTTGGCGGTGTTACTGGGGATAACCTGGACCCTTCAGATAATTGCGGTGAGGAGCACAGGTGGTCTGGATTCCGGCTCGTCAATGGTGCTTATGGCGGCAGGAATGTTTTTACCCAGCGTGCTGGCGGCAATATATCTTGTTGTATTCAACCGGAGCGCATGGAAGTTCATACAGTGGCGCCTTGGTAACCCGGTTTATCTGGCGCTTGCCGTAATTTTGCCGTTGATCATTGCGCTTGGCGTGACGGCCTTGGCGGTGTCGTCGGAAATCGCAACATCCGAATATTTCGCCGTTACGCAGGAAGGTGTCGAAATTTTGCGCGGACCATGGTTGCTTGGTTCCGGCGTTCAACCGATCCCCATATTTATATTGAACCTGCTGAGCACTGCCGTCGTGTACGCATTGCTCGCGAGCTTGGTCACAGTCGGCGAAGAATTCGGGTGGCGTGGGTTTCTTCAACATCATTTGATCGAGAATTTCGGCGTGCTGCGCGGCGTTGGAATCCTTGGGCTGTTTTGGGGATTTTGGCACCTACCGATCAACTTGTCTGGCTATAATTATCCAGAAAATGCGACCCTCGGTGCCATTTTGTTGTTTCCATGCCTTTTGCTGGCCGCATCTTTTATAATGGCATGGCTAACCATTCTCGCACGTAGTTTTTGGCCAGCGGTATTGATGCATGGCACGGTCAATTCGACATTTGACAGCGTTACGACTCGCCTAAATCCGCTTCCGGGGCATTCACGGTTAGAGATCGACCTTTTGGTCTTGGGCGTGATGATTGGAGTAGGATTGATCTGCGCTGCCTGGTTGATGGCAAGGCGAAAACCTGCGCCCGCGTGACGGCTCACACCGGCAGCAAATATTCCTCTCGTCCGCGTGGAATTGGGCCTGAATTATCCCGCAAGCACCGTTAAGTGCTTAGGCCCGATCCACCATTTTCATGAAGCGGCTGCGCAGCTCGTCATCGGACTTGAATTCACCGGCGAAGGTCGTGGTGATGGTCGAGACATTCGGGTGATGCACACCGCGCGTCGTCATGCACTGGTGCTTGGCATCGATCAGCACGGCCACGCCGCGCGCATCCATCGCTTCCATCAGTGTGTCAGCGATCTGCGCGGTCATGGTTTCCTGTGTTTGCAGGCGTTTCGAGAAAATCTCGACAACGCGCGCAATCTTGGAAATACCGACGACATTCTTGCGCGGCAGATAGGCGACATGCGCTACGCCCATGATCGGGGCGAGGTGGTGCTCGCAATGGCTTTCGACATCGATATTGGTGAGCATCACCATATCGTCATAGCCCTGCACGTCTTCAAAGACGCGCGACAATTCTTTTGCCGGATCAGCATTATAGCCGGAGAACCATTCCTCGAACGCCTTGGCGACGCGCTTGGGCGTGTCCAGAAGGCCTTCGCGGGCGGGATTGTCCCCGGCCCAGGCGATCAGCGTGCGTACAGCGGCTTCGGCCTCGTCGCGGCTGGGGCGAGTGGTGGCGGTGTCGGCGGAGCGGAGTTCCGCAGGTGTGTTGGCGTCCATGGTGACCATGATCCTTCCGTTTTCGGGTTGGGAATACTTGCGCATTCCGTGTAGTTCCGGTTTCCGGACCGAAGGACTGGACGTCAAAACTCAGTCGCCCGATGTTCTTCCGGTTTCGCAATACGTGCGAGACCGCTATGTAGGGCATTAATTCGCGCCGTCCATAGGGAAGGCAGGACTTTATACGGAATTTTCCGGAAACGATAGGACT
>Ga0316204_10008635_pt1 | contig 13993 bp, 8 predicted proteins | sample 6monrhotite_MG_2_FD_205661 | JGI IMG/M metagenome (GOLD analysis project Ga0316204, IMG submission 205661) | Microbial mat bacterial communities from mineral coupon in-situ incubated in ocean water Damariscotta River, Maine, United States -... | ecosystem: Environmental > Aquatic > Marine >... | reverse complement strand
GATCCCGCTCCCATCTGGATTCGAATATCAAAATCAAAGCCTTTTATACCCTTAATGTTTTTTCCCAAAAGCCCTTCATTGTAGAAATCAAGAATAGTATTTTCTATATTATCTTTTAACCAACTATATTCAGCTCTCAAATAAATTATCCCATATCGAGCTCCAATTCCGAATCCTGCAATAATCATCCCCTCAATCACAGATCCTGGCTCCCTATTTAGAAGGACGCGGTCTTTAAAGGTTCCAGGCTCCCCTTCATCTGCATTACATATTACATATTTCGGAGAATTTGGTTGATTTTTACAGCTTTCCCATTTAATCCATGTTGGAAAAAAAGCTCCACCTCTACCAGAAAGTTCTGAGTCCTTTACAAAATTTATTACATCCTCAGGAGTTCTGGTTTCAAGTTTAGTTAAGGCTTCTCCTATCTTATAAGGTCTAAAGAAAATAGTATGATTATCTGGAGGCAGGTAACGAATATTATCCTCAGGAGAGTCACAAATATCCTCGGGTCTCGCACCCTCTTTAAGTTGTTCAATTATTTCCCTTACTTTCATAACGTTCAGGTTAGTAAAAGGATAAAAATTGATAAGGGCAGCAGGTTCTTGATCGCTCAATCCAATGCAAGGCGTTTCAAACAGTGCAAAAGTTCCGGTTCGGTCAATTGTACCAAAGCGCGTATCTGTTTCACGTTCAAAGCTTTCCTTAACTCTAGAAAATCCCTTTATTTCTGAAATAATAGAATTGTTGAGATAAATAATATTCTGAGCGGTAGGCCTTCTGTGAAAGAAATGATAGAAAGAGATTACTCCTTCAATTTCTACCCTGGACTGATGGGTAGCTTTTGCCAGTGCATTGATAGATTCATCTGATATAAATCCACAATCTTTTTGGATCTTCCATAGCTTGTCTAAAAGCCTGGATTCATCCGGTTCTTGAGTGAAAAATTTAAGTGTCGGATCAGGCATAGGTTTGCGCATAATGCGTTTTGACTATACCCTAATTTCATAATTTAACTGTAAACTAAGTATGACCTAAGTCAGGATTTTAATAATAATTTAATCTTGAACTCTGTATATTAAAAATGAATATAATCCATTCAAATAAATCAGTATAGAAAAAAAGAAAGGGGCCTCCGCCCCTTATCTAACCTAACTTACATGATCAAAAATAAAATTTTTAATTCTCAATTCTCACAGGTTTTATAACCTTATAACCGTTAGTATAAAAAATAAATTTATACTCACCAGCTTTGATCTTTGAAAGATCATATGCTCTTTTTAAACCTTCTTCTCTAGTAATAACCACCTCTTCAAAGACCACATAGTCGTTGATGTCCTTAATGGCTACCTTTAATTCAGAATTATTCATCGTAGGCATATTGATTTTAACAATTGAATTGGTAGTAGTTGTTTGAGGTTTGAAGGTATTTTCTTCCTCTTCAAAAATTACTAAGTTCCCTTCAATCGAAAGATCAATAGACTTGATGATTAATTCATCTTCAATAGTTAGTATGTATTCCCCATTTGGTAAATTGGATAGGTTATACCTTTTGGCAAAATTCTCAAGGTTTTTCAATTGCTCTTTATATAATGTACGACCATCCTGGTCTTCTAATACAATTTGAACGTTAGTTGATAGACCATTGAGATACAATGCAAAACTTTTCTCTCCAGCAAATCTTACATTTGCCTGAAGATCAGTTACCGACGCAATACTCATAGTTGACAAGACTGTCAAGCCAACTAGTAAACTCATTCTTAAAGTTTTTCTCAACATGATTTTAATAATTAAAATATTCAATTAACAGAACAAAGGTAAGAGCCCAGATCCGGTAGGAATACAATAAATTTCCCCACTTTATGTCATAAATTAACTTCTTAACAATTTAATAACATTTAAATAGTTAATTTTGCACATATTATTGTTAATTAAGTATAATCCTACGCAACCAATTCCTCGTAATTTTGTAAAACAAAGAATGACACAAACAATGAAAGTATTAACAAAACCTGCATTTGAGAAAATTAATCCAGGCTTTGGTAGCTCTATATATACAAAACGGTACGATAAAGTATGTGAAAACAAATTACCGTTCTGGCATTTCCATCCGGAAATTGAAATAGTACATATTGAAGGAGGAAGTGGAAAAAGACATATTGGAAATCATTTGTCCTATTTTAATGATGGAGATTTAATTATGATAGGAGCTAATCTTCCACATTATGGCTTCACTGACCGTCTTTCCGGCAATAAATCCGAAACCATTGTACAAATGAAAGAAGATTTTATGGGATCAGATTATTTAGATATTCCTGAATTTAATGATATCAAGCAATTATTTGAACGAGCCAAAATGGGTATTTCGTTCCATGGCGAAACCAAAGCATCGGTAGGTAGAAAACTAGATGAAATGGTAAATATGGACCCATTTCATCGCCTGCTTTCCCTACTCTCTATTCTGGAAGATCTGGCTACCAGTACTGAATATAATATACTCAACGTTGAGGGCATGGTCCTCGAAATCAACCGACAGGATAACATACGGATGGATAAGATCTATCATTATGTAAGAGATCATTTTCAAGAACCAATTACCTTAGAAGAGATTTCGCATGAAGTCAGCATGACCGTTCCATCGTTCTGCCGATATTTTAAGAAAATCACCGGGAAGACATTTACACGATTTGTAAACGAATATAGACTGGTTCATGCATCTAAACTTTTGGCTGAAAAATCTACCAGTATTACCGACATCTGTTTCGAAAGCGGATTCAATAATTTTTCCCACTTCAATAAACTATTTAAAGAGTTTACAGGAAAAAGTCCATCCGATTTTCGAAAAAAATGGAAGTATATTGTAAGATAATTCAAATTTAAGGTAGGGTATATTCAATTTTATCTGTAGTGTATATATAGGCCTTAATTGTTCCAAAGGTCTAACTTTAGTATATTATACATTTGAAATTGAATCAAATGGACCACATTGAAGAGTTAAGAAAACTTATATCCCCTAGATCTGTAGGGAGAGCAAAGGAGAGTCGGATTATGGAGTATCCTCCAAATAATCCATCCTATGAGTCCAGAACCAATACTGGACTGTCTCCGTATTCAGGAAACTGGGGGGTTAAGGAAGCTGCACACCTTCTTAGAAGGGCCACTTTTGGTGCAAATCTTGACCAGATTAATCAGGCTGCATCCTCTGGAAGGATTGCCATGGTTGATCAGCTTTTGGAAGATACTGCTATGCCTGATCCACCCTTAAATGTTAGTGAATTAGATACTTCAGTTCCTATCGGGGAAACATGGATCAATGCACAACCGGGATTTTATAATCAACGAAGAGACTCATTGCTAAGTTGGTGGACCGGACTCATGGTACAGCAAGAGGTAAACCTAAGAGAACAAATGGTCCTTTTCTGGCATAATCATTTTGTAACTAAATTGGAAGTGATACTTGAGGCACGGTACATGTATTATTATTCCAATTTATTACGCGAAAATGCATTAGGGAATTTCAGGGAGTTAACTAAAGAAATTACAGTCAACCCGGCTATGCTTCGATTCCTTAATGGGAATACCAACCGAGTAGGTGCCGCCAATGAAAATTATGCACGAGAATTATTAGAATTATTTACGGTTGGAAAAGGAGAGCAAATTGGAGAAGGCAATTATACTAATTATACCGAGGACGATGTTCTAGCTGCAGCAAGAGTACTTACTGGGTGGTTTGACAATATCAATGAAGTCACATCCACCTTTCAAGCTAACAGACACGATACTGCCGATAAACAATTTTCCTCGGCATTTGGAAATCAGGTGATCAGCAACAATGGCGACCAGGAATATATTGATTTAATCAATATGATCTTTGACCAAAACGAAACTGCTCGTGCCATCTGCCGTGACTTGTATAAATGGTTCGTGTATTATGACATCGATGATGATATTGAAGCCAATGTCATTGAGCCTATGGCTCAAATTCTCATTGCTAATGACTATGAAGTAAAACCAGTACTCAGAGTATTGTTAAATAGTGAGCACTTTTTCGATCCTGAAAATCAGGGTTGTATGATTAAGAACCCTCTCACACTCACTATTAATCCATTTCGTCAATTTAATGTGCCCTTTCCTAACGGTAGCGATGTAATAACCCAATATAAAATGTGGGAATTCTGTAAAAATGTAGCCTTGCTGCAGGAAATGGAATTAGGAAACCCTCCATCTGTTGCTGGCTGGCCTGCTTATTATCAGGAACCTCAGTATCAACGTATTTGGATAAATGCCGCTGTACTTCCCTTTAAGCAAGATTTTATAAATTTTTTGATCTATAGCGGATTTACTGTCAATGATTTTACACTATTTATAAATCCTATTCCCATAGTGGAGTCCATCCCTAATGCAGATGACCCAAATGTACTGGTACAATCATTAGTTGACATTGCATTACCATTGGATATTCTTCCGGAACAAAAAGATTTTTTGAAAGGAGTACTCATACCCGGCTTACCTGATTTTGAATGGACTGTTGAGTGGAATGATTATCAATCTGATCCAACAAATCAGGAAAAACTGGTGGCTGTGGGTTCCAAGCTCCAGGCTCTTTTTAGTGCCTTAATGACCATAGCAGAGTATCAACTAGCCTGAAGATCATGAAAAGAAGAGATTTTTTAAAACGAACGACCCCTGCAGTTACACTGCCACTATTACTTGGCGGTTTTAATATACATGCCCTGGGAAAATCCAACCTTCTCAATGTGCTGAATACTTCCGAAGAAAGTGATCGAGTGTTGGTATTGGTTCAACTCAATGGTGGAAATGATGGGTTGAATACCATCATCCCGTTGGATTATTACCCCAACCTGTTTAAGGCCCGGCAAAATATTATTATTCCTGAAAATAAAATAATTCGCCTGGAATCAGAACCCACAGGTTTTCATCCCTCAATGCAAAGCATTAAAAATCTCTGGGATGACAAAAAGATTGGAATTGTTCAAAATGTCGGTTATCCAAATCCTAATTTTTCCCATTTTCGGTCAACTGATATTATCACCTCTGCCTCAGATTCTAATGAATTGATCAATACCGGATGGGTTGGAAGATACCTCAACGAAGAAAACAGCGGTTATCCAGAAGGATATCCAAATGAAGAAAACCCTGATCCACTGGCAATCACAGTAGGTTCTTTCGTATCTACTACTTGCCAGGGCCCCATTACTAATATGGGAGTCGCCATCAATGATGTAGAGGCATTGTTTAGCCCGGTAGGTGGAGATCCAGGACAATTACCGAACAATCCCTACGGTAATGAGTTGGGATTTATACGAGAGACCCAACTTCAAACCCAGCTTTATCTGGACTCTGTGAGTAATGCCGCATCAAAGGCATTTAATAAGTCACCACTCTACCCTTCACGAGACAGTCTGGCTCAACAGCTTAAAGTTGTAGCCCGATTGGTTGCTGGTGGACTCAAAACCAAGATTTATGTAGTAAACATTGGAAGTTTTGACACTCATGCAAATCAGGTTGATACCTCAGGAAATGAAATTGGATCGCATGCCAATTTATTGAGCAGTTTATCCGAATCTATTGCTGCTTTCCAGGACGATCTCTTTCGATTAGGAATTGAAGATCGGGTAGCCGGAATGACCTTTACAGAATTTGGTCGAAGAGTAAAATCCAATAACAGTGCCGGTTCTGACCATGGAACTTCCTGGCCATTAATGCTTTTTGGCTCTTGGGTAAAGCCTGAGATTCACGGAAAAAACCCAATAATTCCTTCACAGGTAGCACAAAGTTATAACCTTCCTCATACCTTTGATTTTCGCTCAATTTATGGGTCCGTATTAAAAGATTGGCTTAAAGTTCCGGAAGCCACTATTCGAAATATATTGTTTGATGACTTCAATTATTTACCATTATTTAGAGATAGCTTGGTAACTGGCCTGGAGGATCCAAGAGTAGATTCAGCAGATTTGATCAACTACCCCAACCCTGCCAATGAACGAACTCAAATTAGCTTCCGATCAATGGGTGGACATACGGATCTAACGGTCTATACCATTACCGGTCAAAAAGTTTCCACATTGATCGATAAACAAATTCCCAAAGGTGCCCATAGCTTATTGTACGAAACAAAAAATCTAAAACAGGGAATATATTTGATAAAAATTCGGAATAATGGGAAGCTTTCTTCCAGGAAAATGATGGTTACGCATTAAATTTACATTCCCTCATCAAAGCCACCAGCGCCTCGTTCATTTCGTTTGGGCCGGTAATTATTGATTTTATAACTCAGTGTGAACAGGAATATTTGTGACTCCCTATCTCTCAAATTGACAGAAGTAAAGTTTTCGCCAATTGAGGTCGAACGAAAATTCATGGTGTCAAATATATCCCTAACCTGGAGTGTGGCAGAAAATCTTTTATCCATAAAATCCTGCCGAACTGATAAATTCATCCCCCACATACCATCTCGTTCCCCCTGAGCCGTAACCGTAGGTCCTCTCAAAATCGTATTTAACTGGAACCTTGTATTGGAACCCATACTAAAATTAGCATTAAGACGTCCATCAATATTCGTGCTGCTACCATTGGACTGAAGACCTTCTACCTCTCCTTCTATTCTATAATTATACAGGTTAGATGAAATATTGAATGTCGCCCAGGAAACCGGGGTATAATTCCAGCTTACTTCCATTCCTAGGGCAAAATCCCGGTTAATATTGTCGAAATAGTTTAGAAATATTCCATCATCCCTGACGGATTGTATTCGGGTAATCATATTATTGGTGATTCTGTAATACCCCTCCAGAGAAAGGAATGATTTTTTAAATTCCTTATTAACCCCCAACTCATAGGAATCAATATACTCTGGCTCCAGATCAGGATTACCTACGCGAATGGTAAACGGATCTATAAAGTAAGGAAATGGGTCCAGATAATACCCTCTAGGTCTGTTAATACGTCTTGAATAACTTACATATAAATCATTAGTCTCTCCCAGTTTACGTGCCAGATGAATGGAAGGAAATAAGTCCAAACGTTCAAGTACAGAAACAAGATCCGCACCAATATTTTGCAAGTTTCGATCCGTGTATTCAGCCCTCAATCCTAATTTATAATCAAACAAACCCGTTTTACCGCCATAAGTAGCATAAGCACCATGAATATTGCGCAAATACTCAGTGTTGTTCGTAAAAGTAGGCTGAGAAGGCCACTCTGCATTTGGATCAAATTTTTCATAGAAAAAATAATCCTCTTCATCGCTATCTCTTCTCCACTGATAACCACTCTCCAGGGATGAACCGTTTTCAAAATCAAGTGTATAATCCAACTTTATCCTAAACTCATTGTCTTGCGATTCTTCAAGAACCCGGGTAAAATATGAATTTACCCCCAGGTAATTTCCAGCCTCATCGAGATCAAAGCTCTCCTGTCTGTCCCGGTTTTCACTCTCTCTGCCTGAATAAAATAAATAAGTAGTCAACTTACTACGCTTTGAAAACTCATGATCCCAGGACAAATCCACAGAGTAGTATTGAGCTGATCTGCTGAATATGTTTGTATTGTCAAAATAAAGAATTTCTCCGGGTGGGTCCGTTAACTCCTCCTGCATGGTAAAACTGGAACGCGCAAAACTATACTCTCCTATTCGTGAACTTAAGGTCAGATTATCCTTTTTACTGATCTGATAACCAGCTCCAAATCTTAATGACTTACCATCTCTTCGAAAATCTCCTTCTCCTTCTGAATCCAGCCTTATAATCGTATCATTCAGGTTGGAAATCCTGCTGCTTTCAATCAGGTTATCAAAAACCCTATCCTGGAAATCTCCCCCAATAAAAAAATTAAGTTTAGACTTTTTTACATCGATCAGAAAATCGGTCTGATATTTATCATTGGTACCCACCATTGCATTTATCACTCCTGAAGTTCCGTTTACTTTCTTTTTCTTCAAAACGACATTAATGATTCCCCCTACACCATCCGGATCAAACTTAACCGAAGGATTGGTAATAATTTCTATGTTTTCGATAGTAGAGGCTGGAATCTGTTGAAGGACGTCGGTAGATTCTAGCACCGTTGGCTTTCCATCAATAAAGACTGTAAAATTCGAACTTCCCCTCAACAATATGTTCCCCTCAATGTCAACTTGAATTGAAGGAACGGTTTCCAGTACAGAAATGGCATTCCCTCCGGCAGCCATTATGTTAGACGAAACATTCACTACTTTTCGGTCTACATGGTAAGCAATTTGACTACGTTCAGCAGTCACCACCAGCTCTTCTAACATTTCGGAGGCGGATTGTAGCGATACCGTTCCCAAATCTATTTCTAAATTACCGGGGAATATTTTTACATCTTCTAAAATATTTTTTTCGTAGCCTATGAATTTTACGACTACATAAAACTTGCCAAATGGCAATTCGGTTACCTTGAATTCTCCATTTTCATTGGCAATAGACCCTCCTATCAACGATGAATCTTTTACACTATATACCGCTACATTAGAATATTCCAATATAGACTGCTGATCTAGATCCACTACTTTACCAGAAATTATGCCAATTTTGGGTGAATCCCCCACCCGCTGACCCCTTTGGGGCTGTGCAAGCAATGCTGAGGTTAGCATTATAAGAGCTATAGTAATAAGTGATTTCATGGTTGATCTTTCAAAGTTAGATGAATTTTCATCATACAAACTTGTGCTGTAGGTTATTTTTGTTCAAACAATATAATAGATGTTTAAACATATAACGTTGTAGGCAAAAAAAAAGTTACCCCATCTGGAGTAACTTTCCTTTTCGAATCACTATCAAATTATCCGAATTGTTCAGTTTCTGTACTGTCTTTCATCGCAACTGTGGAGGCTTCTCCCTGTTGAATGGTATTTTGAACTGCATCAAAGTAACCGGTGCCAACGAACGATTGATGTTTAACTGCTGTGAAGCCTTCCTTTTGCAAGGCAAACTCTTTTTGTTGCAGTGCAGAGTATCCAGCCATTCCTCGCTCACGATAGGCTTTAGAGATCTCAAACATGGATGTATTCAATGCATGGAATCCTGCCAGAGTAATAAATTGGAACTTATACCCCATATCCGCAAGGTTTTCCCGGAAAGTCTCCATTTCGCATTCGCTTAGATGTGCGGCCCAGTTAAAGGATGGCGAACAATTATAGGCCAGCATTTTACCAGGAAATTTCTCATGGATCGCTTGTGCGAATTCTCGCGCCTGTCCCAGGTCAGGATTGGAAGTTTCCATCCACAATAGATCTGAATATGGAGCATAAGAGAGACCACGATCAATCCCTTGTTCCAATCCAGCTCTTACCTTAAAGAAACCTTCTAACGTACGTTCGCCGGTAAAAAACTTTTGATCTCGAGGGTCCGAGTCTGAACGAACGAGTCCTGCAGCATCTGCGTCTGTTCTTGCAATAATGACGGTAGGTACTCCCATTACATCTGAAGCCAATCTTGCTGCTACCAATTTATTAATGGCCTCATTGGTTGGTACTAATACTTTTCCTCCGAGATGTCCGCATTTTTTGGCTGAAGACAATTGATCTTCAAAATGAACTCCTGAGGCTCCGGCCTGAATCATGGCTTTCATCAGTTCAAAAGCATTCAAATTTCCTCCAAAACCAGCCTCTGCATCTGCAACTATAGGAACCAACCAATTAATATGATCCTCTCCCTCGTCCAATCCCTGGATCTGATCTCTTCTAAGCAATGCCTTATTAATTTTTTCCACTACCATGGGTACAGAATTAACCGGATAAAGGCTCTGATCAGGATACATTTCACCCGCAAGATTTGCATCTGCCGCTACCTGCCATCCACTCAAATAGATCGCTTCCAGACCCGCAGCTACTTCCTGTATTGCTTGGTTTCCGGTAAGTGCTCCTAAACCGGTAACACAGCTTTTACTTTGAAGCTTGTCCCAAAGCAGTCGTGAACCACGATCCGCAAGCGTATGGGCAACCTGTACCGAACCTTGTAATTTAACGACCTCTTCAGCAGTATAGGGCCGAATTATATTTTTCCATCTTGGGTTTACCGTCCAGTCCTGAACGAGTTGGTTGATTCTTTCTTGTTTCACTACCATGATTTTAGTTTTATAATTAAAAAGTATATTAGTTTAGTTTATCGTAAGCCTTGAGCGTTAGAAATTCCGGGAATTCATCCGATATTACCAGCTCATTAAAAATCTCAATTGCCTCTGCAAATCGATTTCCTTCAGCACCTTCTTTCTGCAATTGAGCCACAATTGTATCCAGGGTTTTCTGATAGTATTCCAGATTAAATTCCTGTCCATTATCCAGGTTGACTTTTTCGTGATGCAGCCATTGCCATATTTGTGCTCTGGAAATTTCTGCCGTCGCCGCATCTTCCATAAGGTTGTTCAATGCTGCAGCCCCAATACCCCTCAACCAGGATTCTATATATCGTATACCAATTTCAATATTGGTAATCACTCCCTCTTGGGTAATCTTCCCTCCAGGGATGTATACATCGAGTAAGTCAGCGGTTTCAATCTTGAGGTCCTTTCTCAATACATACTTCTGGTGAGTTTTAGAAGTCAGGTATTTGTCAAATTCCTCCCTTGCAACAGGAACCAAAAATGGATGCGCAACCCAGGTTCCGTCATATCCAATAGATGCTTCCAACTGCTTATCCTTAGCTACCTTTTCAAAAGCCATTTTATTGATGGCTTCGTCCTTTGCAGGTATAAAAGCAGACATACCGCCAATTGCATGAGCTCCTCTTTTATGGCAGATCTGAACCAGAAGCTGTGCATAAGAACTCATAAAGGGGGCATTCATCCCCACTAAGCCTCTATCCGGTAGAATAAAGGCCCGGTTATTTCTAAATTTCTTGATAACGGAAAAAATATAATCCCATCGGCCCGCATTTAGACCACTCAAATGATCCCTAAGTTCATAAATGATTTCTTCCATTTCCAGGGCACCCAGAATGGTCTCAATCAATACGGTGACTTTTATACTTCCAATTGGAATGTCTAATAATTCCTGAGCATGAATAAATACCTTATTCCATAAGCGTGCTTCCAGATGATTTTCCAGTTTTGGTAAGTAGAAATAAGGACCGCTTCCATTTTCCAGCAAATACTTGGCATTGTGGAAAAAGTACAATCCAAAATCGAATAAGGAAGCAGATATATTCTCCTCATTAATTTGAAGATGTTTTTCTTCCAGATGCCAGCCTCTGGGCCTTACTTTAAGTGTGGCAATTTCTTCTCCCAATGCATAAGACTTACCATTTTCTGCGGTAAAGTCAATTTGTCTTCTGATGGCATCAAACAGATTAATCTGACCCTGCATACAATTGTCCCAGGTAGGAGAAGTAGCATCTTCAAAATCAGCCATAAAAACCTTTGCTCCGGAATTCATTGCATTGATCACCATTTTACGGTCAACCGGACCTGTAATTTCAGTTCTTCTGTCTTGTAAATCAGCAGGTATCGGTCCTACTTTCCAATCATCAAGCCGAACAGAAGCCGTGTCTTCGTTCTTGCCGGGTAAAAAACCTTGATCAATTTTTTTTTGAAGTTGTTTTCGAGCTGAGAGCAGCTGCTTGCGTTCTTCATTAAACTTTAGATGCAATTCCTGAACAAACCGAAGTGCATTCTCGGATAGGATTTCATCATAACGCTCCTTCATTGGCGCTTTTATACTGAAGTCATCCTGTAATGTGGTGAAATAACTCATGGGATAATGTTTGATAGTTTTAAAAAATTCGAATACTCGAAGGTAAACTCATTTATTTAAAAATACAAGCGAATATTCGCTAATTGTTAATATTCGCTTGTAGTGTATATTCGTTAATAGAAAATATTTTGGCTCCTTATATGCATTTAAGTGGTTTTCTGCCTATTATTATAGCCTGAAAAAAAATGTCGATTAAGGAAGAAAATATTCGTTTAATATTTGGACTGAAGGTGAAACAATACCGTCAACGGGCTGGGTATTCTGCTTCAGAGCTAGCCAGAATTTGCGGCTTGTCTCCGTCTTACCTAACGGAAATAGAAAAAGGCAAAAAGCATCCAAAGCCCGAAAAGGTCATGTCATTGGCTCAGGCATTAAACGTGGAATATGAAGAGCTTCTTTCCCTTAAATTGGAGAAAGGCTTATTGCCGGTAGAGGAGCTACTCACTTCCAATACTCTACAGAATCTCCCATTGGAATTGTTTGGATTAGACCCAAGCAGTATTGTTGATCTTGTTTCCAATGATCCCATTAAGACTTCTGCCTTTATCAGTACTATCGTAGAAATTGCTCGAAATTATGAAATGAGCCAGGAGAATTTTTACCACTCCGCACTGCGATCCTATCAGGAACTGCACGATAATTATTTTGAAGATCTCGAAAAGGAAGCGCAGCAATTTCTAAATGAATCCTCAATAAAGATATTGGGGAAGAAAAGGGTGAAACAACTATCCGAATACCTCCAGGATACCTATGGCTATTCCATACAGTATAAAGAATTCAACCAACCCTTACAGGCTATTCGATCAGTTTATATTCCGGAAAAAGGGCTGTTGATGATCAATCAATCATTAAGCGAAAATCAGGTCTCCTTTATTCTTGCCAGGGAAATTGCTTTCAACTTTCTCAAACTTGATCCAAGGCCCTATACGTTTTCATGGTTGAAAGTAGAATCCTTCGAGTTATTGTTGAATAATTTTAAAGCTTCTTACGTTGCCGGGGCAATTCTGATGCCTGAAGAAGAGCTGACCAAAGATTTCCAGGCATTCTTAAGTTCAAAGACCTGGAAGGCTGAGACCCTAAAAAGTTTATTGACTAAATACAGGGTATCGGCCGAAATGTTTTTCCATAGAATCACCAACCTACTGTCTCCTCATTTTGGGATTGAGTCCTTTTTCTTTCTAAGATTTGTCAATGATCCCAGAACGGAGAAATATTTTTTAACTAAAGAAATGCACATTTCAAGGCTGCACAATCCGCATGGGAATTTATTGGACGAGCATTATTGCCGGCGATGGATTACTATAGGGCTTTTACAAAACATTAAAAAAAGCAATAAGGATGAATTAATATTTGGAGCGCAAATCTCACGTTATCATGAATCGGATAATTCTTACCTATGCATCTCCATGGCCAAACAAACCCGACCCGGAACCGATTCTAATGCTAGCCTAACATTGGGTTTACTCATCAAGCCCTCCAGCAAAAGAAAAATAGGATTTCTGAAAGATCCCTCTATTATTAACCGCGTGGTCAATGCAACCTGCGAACGCTGCCCCATAAATGATTGTAAGGAAAGGGTAGCTCCTCCACGAGAAATCCGAAAACGAGACACGGATACTTTACTGGAAAATGCATTAAAAAAACTGGGAACTACTTAGTTCGTTCTATGGTGAATCGAACCATATCATGAAGGGAACTTTTAAACGTTGACTGTTCAAATTGTTCCAGGATCTGAAGGGCTTCATCGGCAATTTGATTCATTTGTTCTGTAGCATATTCAATTCCTCCTGATTTTTTAACAAAATCAATTACTTCTGCTACTTTTTTGGGCTTATTGCTATTATTTTTTACCGTATAAATGATCTTTCTCCGAGTCGACCAGGAGGCATTTTTTAATGCGTAAATCAGAGGCAGGGTCATCTTCTTTTCTTTGATATCAATTCCCACTGGCTTACCTATCTCATCATTCCCGTAATCAAACAAATCATCCTTAATCTGAAAGGCTATACCTACTTTTTCTCCAAACTGACGCATACGCTCAATATTTTCAGTGGTAGCACCCACTGATGCCGCACCTACCGCACAGCATGAAGCAATTAATGAGGCAGTTTTTTGCCGAATAATATCAAAATATACCGGCTCGGTAATATCCATATTTCTCGCCTTTTCAATTTGAAGTAACTCTCCCTCACTCATCTCCTTTACTGCATTGGAAACAATCTCAAGAAGTTGATATTCCTTGTTTTCTACTGATAAGAGAAG
>Ga0316204_10008633_pt1 | contig 13994 bp, 12 predicted proteins | sample 6monrhotite_MG_2_FD_205661 | JGI IMG/M metagenome (GOLD analysis project Ga0316204, IMG submission 205661) | Microbial mat bacterial communities from mineral coupon in-situ incubated in ocean water Damariscotta River, Maine, United States -... | ecosystem: Environmental > Aquatic > Marine >... | reverse complement strand
CTGCTATCTGTTTTTTGGACTTGCCAGAGTGATTTATTTAGCTTTTTAACATGGAGTTTATTTTTTTCTTCATCACAAGCATCAAATCGTATAATGTTTTTAGCGAAATCACGAATCATATAGCTGCCAGGTATCCAGCTTGGTAACTGAAATTTTTGGCCATCTTTATTTGGTTTGTTCACATGGCAAGTGACGGTGAATATATGTGCTTCGGGATGTGATGGTTTTATTGTGTACTGAATACTCACGTTTAAATTATTCCTGATACTTGGTTATATCTATTTTAATAAATATTTGTTGAGATGAATCGGATGTTCTATTTGTCGAAAAAACAAAACCAGATGCACTGTTATTGTTAGCTGAAGTAATCCCGCCAAGTGCAATCCATTCGCCTATTTTACCGGTAACGGATGTATTTATTCCTTGAGTTGTTCCGGAGTTGATAGAGTCTTTACTACCAGTAAACGATTTTATTTTAATATTTATCTTGTCACCTTTAATAACTGGGTGAATTTTTAATTTAGACAGTATGGTTTTGTATTGTATTGACTCTGTAATCGTACCATTAGGATTTTTTGAGCGGGATATTGAAGGTATAGACATTCCAGTTTGAAGTGTTGCCCATTGACCTTCAGTTACTTGGATGGTTTGCTGTTTTGGGTTAGAGGCTGAGTGCTGCGTTGAGTAAACTTCCGCATTGGTTTTTTTATTATCTTTAGTGACGTTAAAGCCATATTGTTTCATTGTGGCTGCAGATTCTTGCATTATGTTTATGCTTAGCTGTCTGAAGTCTGCGTCTAATGTTACTAAAGCTTCTTTTATCTGTTGAAAGTTTTTATATGATGTACGAATAAATAATACATACTTCTCACCGCTGATAGAGCCATTTTTATCAATCAGTGGTTTTAATATAGGAATAAGTTCTTTTGCGGGACGGTGGTTGAGATTTATTATTTCTAATTGATTTGCGGAAGCAGACTTAATCATACTGATGTTGAAGGCGCTACTAATCAGTATTAAAAGGGCTAGATTCAATAGCACAGGTATTCTAATAGAGTAAAAATTTTTCACGGCGATTCCATTTTATGCAAGCTATATATAAAGACGATTTAAATTTTGATCTGGTTCACTATGTGACCAGATTTCATTAAATAAGTTTAGTTGCTCCTTAGCTAGTTTGGCACTATATTCGATACTCCCATCAAATAACGTATAGTCTTTTCGACGTAATACTATTTTCTCATCAAAAATAATAAGTGCTTCGACATGATTAAAGTGCTGTTCTGATATTTTATGTATCGATATATTGCTGGTTAATTTCCGAAAAGTATTCAGTATCAGATGGTCACAGTTGATAATTGATTGAACGTCTTTGACTGCTATTTTTACAATTCTATTTGCGCTATTAGAAGTTATGAATTGTGAAAGTGCTGATGCAATATCAGGGTGATTAAATATTCGTGGTGTTAAATCATGACAGTGTATATAAATACTGCGTTTTGCTTCTTGAATTAATTTTAGTGTGTGTTCATGATGTTCAGTTGCATAATCTAACTTTATAGTTGAAGTGTTTGCCTCTGTATTCGAAGAATCTTTCATTAACGTTTCCAGATATTTAAGTAAAACTTAATTCCCTTTAAGTTTTATTATTGATAGTCAAGAAATTTAAGTCTAGATCTCTTTAGCCAGTTGTACAGCTAAACCAATGTAATTCGCAGGAGTTAATTTACTTAATGCTGCTTTTGCTTCTTCTGGCATATCGAGAGTGGCAATAAATTCAATAAGAGTCTCAGACGAAATTTTACTTCCGCGAGTTAAGTCTTTTAATTTCTCATATGGATTTTCAATTGCATAGCGACGCATTACAGTTTGTATAGGTTCTGCTAATACTTCCCAGTTTGCATCTAGTATTTCAGCGAGTTTAGCTTCGTTAACTTCCAGCTTGTTTAAACCACGCATTGTAGATGAATACGCAATTAAACAGTGGGCAAGACCGACTCCTAAGTTTCTAAGTACGGTTGAATCGGTTAAGTCTCGCTGCATTCGCGAAATAGTTAATTTTCCTGATAAGTGACCAAATAAGGCATTAGCAATTCCAATATTGCCTTCTGAATTTTCAAAATCAATTGGGTTTACTTTATGAGGCATGGTGGAAGATCCAACTTCACCTTTAATAACTTTTTGCTTAAAGAAGCCCATCGAGATATAAGTCCATATATCTCGATCCATATCTAAAATAATATTATTGTAACGAGAAATGGCATCAAAATATTCTGCGATGTAATCATGTGGTTCAATTTGGATGGTATAGGGGTTAAACGTTAAACCTAAAGTATCATTTATAAAACTTTCAGCTAGCTCAGGCCAATTTAGTTCTGGATAGGCTGAAACGTGGGCATTGTAGTTACCCACAGCACCATTTAATTTCCCTAACATTGTAACGTTTGCAATTTGTTCGCGTTGACGAGACAGACGCGCCACAATATTGGCAAATTCTTTACCAATCGTTGTAGGGGATGCAGGTTGACCATGAGTATGAGATAGCATTGGAATATCAGCATAGCTATGTGAAAATTCTCGCAAACAATTAATGATGCCATCTATTTCTGGTAAAAATATGTCATCACGTGAAGTTGAAAGCATCAAAGCGTGAGAGAGATTATTAATGTCTTCTGAGGTGCAGGCAAAATGTATAAATTCGCTGACAGCTTCAATTTCAGCCTGATCTTTAATTTTTTCTTTTAAGTAGTATTCAACGGCTTTCACATCATGATTCGTTGTGCTTTCAATTTCTTTTACACGTAGTGCATCAGATTCATTGAAGTTCTCAATAATTGAATCAAGGAATGTATTAGCATCATCAGAAAATGAAGGGACTTCCGTAATAGGAGTGCTGTTTGCAAGGAATTGTAACCAACGTACTTCAACTAGAACACGGTGAAAAATTAAACCATATTCACTAAAATAGGGACGAAGTGATGCAGTTTTTGATGCATAGCGACCATCAACGGGTGAAACAGCTGTTAAAGGACTTAAGTCCATGAAAAATCTCCACTTTTAGAACTGAATTTATTCGCTTATTTTACACTAAAAATGCTAGAGATACAGTAGGGAGGTACTTATTGAGTCGTTGTAACACTTTTAATAAGAAGATGTTACTCATATGTAGATTAAGAGGTATTTCGAATAAAAATAATAACCCCTTCCGATACGTAATGCGGAAGAGATTGGAATTATTACTATTTAGGTATCGTAATTCTAATTCACTGAAGGAATCTAAATATTTTTCTTCAAGTGATTAATAGGCGAGTTTTCATCTTTCTAACTTCGCAGTTAAATATATTTAAATTTATCAGTCACGAAACGTATTGGTATGTATGTTTCTAGCCCGTTCGTTTATAAATTAAACCAGCTTTTAACATTACTTCGTCTTTATTTAATTGGTCTAGAGGACAACCATCATTATCGCAGTCTGCAACGCGATCATATTGAAATACATTTCCATCAGATTCGATTGTTTTACGGATAGGTTTACCTAGATGTGTGCCAACGGTTGAGTAATCGATATTATTTTTCACAATTTATTCCTTCAGTTAATGACTAAATACGAGCATGACTTCAGTATTTTTATGTACTAATTGCAAATGCTCTAGTTATTAAAATATCGGCGAAAGGGGGCAAGACTTTAGAAAATTTTTTGTATTTATTTCTGGAAAATTAAATTGTGTGATGGAGTGCCTTAAGTGTCTAGTAATAGGGGGAAATTAGGCAGAGTATTGAAGAGAAAAAGTAATCTAATCAATACTCTGTCTAGTGTAGTTAACTTAAGAAGCTAACTGACGTAATACATATTGTAAAATACCGCCATGGTGGTAATACTCAATTTCTTTAGGAGTATCAATTCGAACATGAGCACTAAATTTGATGACATCGCCATTTTCAGCGGTTGCCACAACTTCTACTTCTTTATTAGAACCATCGCCTAAGCCATTGATGCTTATACTTTCTTTCCCCGTCAAATTTAAGCTTGAAGTATTTTCTCCATCTTTAAATTGCAAAGGCAGGATACCCATACAAACGAGGTTTGTGCGATGAATACGTTCATAACTTTCAGCAATGACAGCTTGTATGCCAAGTAATCTTGGACCTTTTGCGGCCCAATCCCGAGAAGAGCCAGAACCATATTCTTTACCAGCAAGAATTACCAAGGGAGTGTTTTCTTGTTTATATTTCATTGCAGCATCAAAAATACTCATTTGCTCACCGCTTGGTTGGTGTTGAGTAATTCCACCCTCAGTGCCAGGAGCTAATAAGTTGCGTAAACGAATATTGGCAAATGTACCGCGCATCATAACTTCATGATTACCACGACGAGAGCCGAGAGAATTAAAGTCTTTATCCGCAACACCATTAGCTTTTAAGTAAATACCTGCGGGACTATCGGCTTTAATCGCACCGGCAGGGGATATGTGGTCGGTTGTTACCGAGTCACCTAATACTGCAAGTACGCGAGCATTTTGAACGTCTTTTACTTCGGGTGGCTGCATGGTTATGCCTTCAAAGTAAGGAGGGTTTTTGACATAGGTTGAGTCATCAACCCAGTCAAATAATTCACCTTCTGGCGCTTTAAGATCAATCCATTCCTGTTCACCTTTATAGACTTCGTCATAGCTTTTAGTAAAGTCATCACGTGTAACACTTTTAGTAACAACGGCTTGAACTTCACTATGAGTAGGCCAAATATCTTTAAGGAAAACATCATTACCATCTTTATCTTGCGCTAATGGTTCTTTGTAAATATCGATATTCATCGTGCCAGCAATAGCATAAGCAACAACAAGTGGTGGTGAAGCTAGGTAATTCATGCGCACTTCAGCATGCACTCGGCCTTCAAAATTTCGATTACCTGATAATACGGAACAAGCAAACAAGTCGCCTTCGGCAATTGCTTTAGAAACGGGTTCTGGAAGTGGGCCAGAGTTACCAATACAAGTTGCACAACCATAACCAATAACATGGAAACCTAAGTTTTCCATAGAGTCCATTAAACCAGCTTGATTGAAGTATTCAGTTACAACGCGTGATCCCGGAGCAAGCGATGTTTTAACCCAAGGTTTAACTTTTAAACCTAACGCAGAGGCCTTTTGAGCAACTAAGCCTGCCGCTAACATAACGCCAGGGTTTGATGTATTTGTGCATGATGTAATAGATGCTATAGCCACTGAACCATCATCAAGTGTGACTTCTTCACCATTTATTGTGGTTGTAATAGCCTTGCTAGTTAAGTTACGTTCAGATTTCATTGATGCTAGTGCATCTTTAAACATAGGTTTAGATTGGCTTAAAGGAATTCTATCTTGTGGACGTTTAGGGCCGGCAAGTGCAGGTTCGGTATTTGAGATATCAAATTCCACCATACTGCTATAACGTTTTGTAGTTTTAGAGCCCGCATCACGGAACATGCCCTGTTCACGCATATAAGATTCAGTAAGAACGATTTGATCTTCAGAACGACCCGATAAGCGTAAATAGTTTAACGTTTCATTATCTATTGGGAAAATCCCGCAGGTTGCGCCATATTCTGGAGCCATATTGGCAATCGTTGCACGGTCAGCAAGAGACAGATGATCTAAACCATCACCAAAAAATTCAACAAATTTGCCAACTACACCATGTTCACGTAGCAATTGAACAATGCGTAATACTAAGTCGGTCGCCGTTGCGCCTTCAGGTAGTTGGCCTGTTAAGTTAAAGCCAACAACTTGTGGAATAAGCATAGAAACAGGTTGACCAAGCATTGCTGCTTCAGCTTCAATACCACCAACACCCCAACCTAGTACACCAACACCGTTAATCATCGTCGTATGAGAATCTGTTCCGACTAATGTATCCGGGTAGGCTTGGCGAACCCCATTATTTTCTGCATCGAAAACAACACGAGCAAGATACTCTAGGTTTATTTGGTGAACGATGCCCATATCGGGTGGGACAACTTTAAAATTAGAAAAAGCAGATTGGCCCCATTTTAAAAAGCTATAACGCTCTTGATTTCGCTCATATTCCATTTCAGCATTTTTAGCGATAGCGCCTTTGTTACCAAAAGAGTCAATTTGAACAGAATGATCGATTACAAGTTCGGCAGGTTGTAATGGGTTGATTTTGTCTGGGTTTCCGCCTAGAGCTTTCATAGCTTCACGCATTGCTGCTAAATCAACAACAGCCGGAACGCCAGTAAAATCTTGCATGAGTACACGTGCAGGGGTAAAGGCTATTTCAGTTGCTGGGCTCGCTTTTGGATCCCAGTTGGCCATAGCCTGGATATCTTCATCAGTTACGTTTACTCCATCATGGTGTCGAAGTAGATTTTCGAGCAATATTTTTAATGAAAAGGGTAAATCTTCCGCGCCTTTGACACTATCAAGACGAAAAATCTCGAAGTCGTTACCGTTAACTGAAAGCGTTGATTTTGCACTATTGCTCATGAAAGCTCCTTAAAAAGCACTAAACTAAATGCCCCATTATATCGTAAAAACAGGCAGTTATCTGCTTTAAGTAATGTTAAAAAGTTAATTTATATATTGAGGTATTTCTTCTTTTAGTATGGTGTTTGCCATATTTAGAATTTTATTTCGTCGAAAAATTATATGCCATCGACGACCACCGAGTTGATTCCAAAGAATCGCAGCTCTAACAGCGGCTAAAAGAAGACTACGGATTTTATTTACGATGAGAGGGTTTGATAAATGATTCTGCTCACCTTGAATCATTATTTTTGTAGCCAAAGTACTAACGGATTCTGAATAAATATCCGCTATATTTGCCAGGACATTCTCATGCAAGACGGATGAAAATATTTCTGATTGTCGCTTAGCAACGTCTAAGCGATTAGTTATTTCTTCGAGCGCATCCGGATTTTTAGAAAGCTTTTTCTGTAAATGCATAACTCCAATCGCATATTGAGCGAGGCTAAGATTTATAGTTTGGTTTTGTTTCAATGTTCGAGCCGAATCATCTTGATTATACGTTTCACCATTAAGTTGTTTTACTAGACCAGATAAGCCACTTTTTAGGTCTACGATGCTGCCATAAATGGCTTCCGTTGTTGGCGAGTCAAAAATAAATAAGCTTTCAATGCCAATTTGTAAATCATGTTCCGCACATGAACCTGTTGTAGCTAATTCATTTACGGCTCTAATGGATTGGTATAAAGCTGCCAGAGCGATTGTTTGGTCATGTATGGGATTCATAGTTGGCTAGTATACATTTATTTAGATTTTTCATTATCAATAATACCACCACCTAAGCAGATTTCCCCGTCATAAAAAACAACGGATTGCCCGGGTGTAATAGCCCATTGAGGATTTTTAAATTCAACTACACACTCATCATTTTCAATTTTAGTGATGGTACACGCTTCATCTGCTTGTCTATAGCGCGTCTTTGCTGAGCAAGTATAGGGAAGTTTAGGTGCTTCGCCAGAGATCCAATGTAGTTTTGTCGCTTTCAATGCTTTTTTATAAAGTAGGGGATGCTCATTGCCTTGCACTACAATTAAAATATTTTCATCAATAAGTTTATCCGCAACATACCATGGATTCCCGTCACCTTTTTGTTTGCCTCCAATATGTAAACCTTTACGTTGACCGATGGTGTAGTACATTAAACCATCGTGATGACCGATTTCTTCACCTTCCGGTGATTGCATCACTCCGCGTTGTGCCGGAATAAACTGTTGTAAAAAGTCCTTGAAACGACGTTCTCCTATAAAACAGATACCAGTGCTATCTTTTTTATTTTGTGTTATGAAGTTATTTTCAGTTGCAAGTTCTCTTACTTCTGATTTATATAGCTCACCTAGCGGAAATATGCTTTTAGATAATTGATGTTGATTTAATAAATGCAAAAAATAACTTTGATCTTTGTTGTCATCTTTTGCTTTTAATAATTGATACTTGTCACCTTGTTTTCTAATGCGCGCATAATGTCCCATGGCAACATAGTCAGCTCCATTTTTTAAAGCGTAATCCAGGAAGGCTTTAAATTTAATTTCTTTATTGCATAAAACATCAGGGTTAGGAGTTCGACCTGCTTTATACTCTGATAAAAAATATTCAAAGACACGATCCCAATACTGATCAGAAAAATTGACGCTATCGAGAGGTATGTTCATTTGCTTGCATACAGATTCAGCATCAGCTAAATCGACGGCAGCTGCACAATATTCATCAGTATCATCTGCTTCCCAATTTTTCATGAATACGCCATGAACCTGGTGAAGCTGTTGTTGTAAAAGTAATACTGCAACAGAAGAATCAACGCCGCCGGAAACGCCAACATAAATCGATTTTTTGTTATGTGTTGAAATTTTGTTGTCCTTAAAAAATAGCAATATTATTTAATATCAATAAACTGGCTTAATGGATATGTATTTCCTGCAATGAAATCATCTAAACAGCGTAAGACTAAAGGGCTACGCTTTTTATATTGAGTTGAACGAATTTCATTTTCGGTTAACCATAAAAATCGATTGATATCAGGATCTAATGCCATGTTTGTTTTTTCTATAAGTTTACATTTAAAAGTAAAGCGTAAAAATGTATCGGTTGATTCAGCTGCATTTTCATTTTCATTTTCAGGAATAGTCCAATTATAAATACCGATAAGTGATTCAGCCTCTACACGATAAGATGTTTCTTCTAGTGTTTCGCGATGAACGGCATCAATGATTGATTCATCTCTTTCCCAATGACCAGCCGCTTGGTTGATGACAAGAGTATTATTAATGCTTTCTTCAACCATAAGAAAGCGGCGTTCATTGTCAATAATTGATTCAACAACAGCAGCAACAGTTACGTGAGGAATCCATTGATTCATTTGGCGGTATTTTACTTATACGATTAGATGTTTATATTCGCCAAGTTTAACATTGTCTAGGGTCCATTCTCCAATCGCGTAACGTATAAGTCGTAATGTAGGCAAACCCACAGCTGCGGTCATTCTACGTACCTGTCGATTTTTTCCTTGCTTAATCTTGATCTCCAACCATGACGTTGGTTTATTTTTCCGAAAACGTATAGGCGGATCTCTAGGCCAAATCTTCTCAATTATATCAATTTCGTCGATTATGCTCGCTTTTGCAGGTAAAGTTAGCCCATCTTTTAAAATGACTCCATTGCGTAAACTATCCAATGCATTTATGTCGGGTATTCCTTCTACTTGAACCCAGTATGTTTTTTCCATTTTATTTTTAGGATTACTAATTTTATGCTGCAATTTGCCGTTATTAGTAAGGAGTAAAAGGCCTTCAGAATCTTTATCCAAGCGGCCTGCTGGATAGATATTCGGTATGTTAATTAAGTCCTTTAAACTTGTGGCACCATCAAGCTCAGTAAATTGTGAAATTACTCCATAGGGTTTATTTAATAAATATATGTCGGACATAAGTAATTTAAAGAGATATTTAGATGATAAGTATTGTAATATGTAGAGTATAACAATTTAATGTTGCTTAAGCTGTGTTAATTGGTAGTTCACTTTCTAATAGATAAAGTTGTTATATGAAACTAGGTTTTAACAAATTAAATGGTCGGTATATTTGGATTGCCGTTATTGTTTCAGTAATACTGTTAGCTATTACTTTTTATGCTCAAAACTTAGTAACACACTCTGCTCAAGATGGATATTCTGTTATTCAAAAGAATACTCGCCTGCTTCAACAAGTATCTAATATTACCCGTCAAATACAAAGCATAGAAAGCAATGTACTAAAGTACACTACGTCCTTAGATGACGAAACAAAATTTAATGCTGAAGCAGATTTAGATCAGTTGCAAGTTGAATTACTTAGTTTAGTTCAATACGTTCATAGCCCTGTGGCAAAAGATTATTTAGAAAATATTAGTAAAGAAAATAATAATATTGCTAAAGTAATTGATAAGCTTGAAAAATCAGATCATCACGAAGGTTATAAAGAAATTGATCAGCATGTGGATAATCTTGTTGTTATCATAAATGGTCTGCGTGCCAATATATTAAAATATTTTGATGTAATGGGTAACGTTAGAACACGATATCCTGGAATGCCTCTATTACTAGATTACCTTTCTCCTAATAACAACCTGTTTTCGGAAGCGGTCGAATCAGCTCTTCAAGAAAGTAATATGACCGATGCACAAATTGGTCAGCTTGATACTAATCAATATGAAATTGTTGCCTTATTTCAAGCGGTTCGTTATGCATGGGTGCAAAAGGTAAGTTGGCTACGCGTAATGATATCGAATCGAATGGGCGCTTTTGGTGATCCAGTTAAATCAATGAAACGAAATTTGTTTAACCGCGATATATATACTGCGGAAGTAGACACGATTCTTGCAAAACTTGATAAGTACAAAGAAAAAAATCTACTTGGTTTACAACAAGAAGAATCACTTGAAATTATGAAAAATGCTTCAAGGAAATATGAGGCACATTTTAATAAGGCTATATCCCTTTATCTATCTGATAATTGGCGTTCGGATTTACCAATACTTAAAAAAGTAATAGAGCCTAACTTTAAAGTATTAAGAGAAACGGTGTCGAAGATAGAATCTGTTATTAATGAAAATGCTAACAAAGGTATTACTGCATCCTTAAGGACTGCTAATTTATTAACTAATTTTATTTGGTTCTTTTCTGCAGGCGTCATATCTTTGCTTGTAATTTTTTACGTTGTATTTGAAAAGCTGATAAGAAAACCCGTTTTAAATGTGGCACAAGCCATGGAGGCAGAAGCGCGAGGTGAAAGCTATAGCTTAAATGTATTGCATAACATACATGAAATAAAATTACTTGATCGAGCTTTTAACTTTATGCGTAATGAAGTTAATACCCGACAACAATATTTAGAAGCTATTTTTAGTAATGCAGCTGAAGGTATATTAACTATTCATCCTGACGGCCAAATAGAGTCCATGAATGTCACCAGTCTGACTTTGTTCGGACTAAATGAGGAAGCAAGTAAGAATAAAAATATCTCTGAGCTAATCGCACGGTATGAAAATACTGAGTTATATAAGATTTTTAATGATGATGGTTTTGTGAATGTTAGTTATGAAGGTGAAGTGAAAGCATTAGTTAAAGATAGAGAGCCTTTCCCTTTGCTTGTGAAGCTAAGTCAAATGCAAGTTGGCACAGAAGTTACTTATATTTTAATTGTTCAAGATGTTAGTCAGCAGAAGTCATTAATGATGAATTTGCAACATGTTGCAGAACATGATGCGCTTACGGGGCTTTATAATCGCCAATATTACTCGGATAGTTTAGAGCGAATTATTGAATTGGCTCATCGGAAGGAATCTTATGATTTAGTTTGTATGTTTTTAGATTTAGATAATTTTAAATATGTCAATGATACCTTGGGTCATATGGCAGGTGATCGCTTATTACAAGAAATAACTAGCCTCTTGGAAAACAGGATGCGCAAGAGTGACTTGCTTGCGAGAATTGGTGGTGATGAATTTTCTTTGATATTCAATGATATTGAACTTGATACTGCTGTTGAATTAGCAAATGAATACAGAAAATGTATTGATGAGTATCAATTCACAGAAAAAGGGAAAACATTTAATATTGGTTGCTCAATTGGTTTAGCTTCAATGACTTCTGATATTGAAGATAAAGATGAATTGTTGTCGCGCGCTGATGTTGCTTGCCATGAAGCAAAACGTAAAGGTAAAAATTGCATCCATGTTTACGAGTTGTCGGATAAAGAAAAAACAGAAAGTTTATATGAAGATATGGGTTGGTCCCAAAGAATAAAGAATGCTATTGAAAATGATAGTTTTGTTTTTGCAAAACAAAATATTTGCCACACCGGTAATGGAAAAGTTTTTGCGGAGGAATATTTACTTCGTATGCTTGACAATCAAGAGCAAGGTTTGATTATGCCTGTAGGCTTTTTAAATTCTGCTGAACGTTTTGGTTTGATGCCGGATATCGATCGGTGGGTTGTTGAGCATGCTCTATCATTCTATGCAGTAGAAAATCATGCAGTTGAAGCTGATGCACCTTGTATATCTATAAACCTTTCGGCTAAGTCAGTTGGGCACCCTGAGATTCTTGAAAGTATAAAAAAATCAATTGAAAGATACTCTATTAATCCTGAAAAAATAATTTTTGAAATCACCGAAGACGTTGCTATTTCAGATTTCCCAAATGCTATTATATTTTTAAATAAACTTCGTGCTCTTGGCTGCGCTACAGCATTAGATGATTTTGGTGCAGGCTATAGTTCCTTTTCATATTTAAAAGAGTTCCCCGTCGATTATGTCAAAATTGATGGTTCATTTATTATTGGCATTGAAAATAATAAATTAAATTATGCTCTTGTAAAAGCAATGCATGATGTTTGTTCTACATTAAATAAAAAGACTGTTGTGGAGTTTGTTGAAAACCAAATGGCATTAGATGTGTTAGCGGAAATTGGTGTTGATTACGTTCAAGGCTTCCACATTTCAAGACCTGAATTATTGGATATGAAAAATATAGGTTCGGGGATAGTTCTAGAGGATGTGTTGAATAAGAGTAGCTAGTTATGGGGTTTTTAAGGTTAGGTAGATTGAGCGTATAAGTGACCGTGCCTCGGTAGTTGTTTGGAGGTAGGCTGGTTGAAAGACATCATAAGTACCCCGATAGTTGTTTGGGGTAGGCTGGTTGAAAAAGATCATAAGTGCCAGTACCTCGATAGTTGTTTGGGGGTAGGCTGGTTGAAAAAGATCATAAGTGCCAGTAGATAAAGACACTGGCACTAAAAAAGGCACTCCTTAATGTTTAAGGAGTGCCTTTAAATTTTCTAGAAATGACAGTTTATGAATTAATGTGCCGTTTCAGTTTCAGAGCCATCTGAATCGCTATTTCCTGATGTGATTTCAATTGCATGCAAGCCCTTCGGACCCTCAGTACATTTGAACTCGACAGGTTGACCCTTTTTAAGAGTTTTATAACCATCCATCTCAATTGCTGAAAAATGCGCAAAGATATCATCACCACCTTCTTCGGGTGCAATGAATCCATACCCCTTGGAATTACTAAACCACTTAACTACTCCAGTAGACATGCTCCCCAACCTCCTTGATTTATTCTGGGTTAAATACTAACTCATTGAATTAATAGGTAAATTAATCAGTGCTCAACCAATTAAGACAGCATGCCTACGTTGTTCAACTATAACTATAGACACTTTTTTATAAATTTCAGTATTTTTATCGTTATTTGTATATTTTTTATAGTGTAGCGAGGATATTGGTATTTAAGGTAAACTTAATATATGACAGATAATAACGAAAATGAGCACCATGACGATATTGGCTTAGCTGTTGAAGAAGCTAAGCCTGAAATAAAACGTCCATCAATGTTTAAAGTTTTCCTGATAAATGACGATTATACTCCTATGGAGTTTGTTGTTCATGTTTTAGAAACTTTTTTCTCTATGGACCGTCCAACTGCTACGCAAATCATGCTAAATGTGCATAGTAAGGGGAAGGGACTTTGTGGCGTTTTTACTCGCGACGTAGCTGAAACCAAAGTTGCTCAAGTGAATGATTATTCTCGACAGCATGAGCACCCATTGTTATGCACAATGGAAGTAGATAGTTAAGAGGTTATAGTCATGTTAAGTAAAGAATTAGAAGATTCGTTAAATAATGCATTTAAAGATGCACGAAGTCAAAACCATGAGTTTATGACTGTGGAACATTTATTATTAGCCTTAATGACAAATGATGGTGTCATTGAAGTTCTGAAGGCATGTGGTTCGGATCTTGATTTACTGAAAAGTGACTTAACATCTTTCTTAGATGAAACCACACCATTATTGCCTCCTGATGATGAACGCGACACTCAGCCTACTTTAGGCTTCCAACGAGTCTTACAACGCGCAGTATTCCATGTTCAGTCCTCAGGTAAGCAGGAAGTAAACGGACTCAATGTTCTGGTTGCTATTTTTAGTGAACAAGAAT
>Ga0316204_10008631_pt1 | contig 13997 bp, 14 predicted proteins | sample 6monrhotite_MG_2_FD_205661 | JGI IMG/M metagenome (GOLD analysis project Ga0316204, IMG submission 205661) | Microbial mat bacterial communities from mineral coupon in-situ incubated in ocean water Damariscotta River, Maine, United States -... | ecosystem: Environmental > Aquatic > Marine >... | reverse complement strand
ATTCCGTTGTCGTTTATGCGCAACGTGCCAGGGAAGCTTTTAACGATGTGCCCATTGTCATTGGTGGTATTGAAGCATCATTACGTCGTATTGCCCACTATGATTACTGGTCGGATAAAGTTAAACGATCAATTTTATTAGATTCAAAAGCAGACATGCTGGTCTTTGGTAATGGTGAACGCCAGGTTGTTGAAATTGCTCATCGTTTAGCGGCAAAAAATAATATAAAAGATATTACAGATATCCGTGGCACAGGGTTTATTCGTAAAGAATTACCAGCAGACTGGCGTGATATTGATGAGCCGTGTAAAGTTGAAAAACCTAAAAACCCATATGATGAAACAACGCCTGACTATAGTGATGTTGACGGCAATAACAATGAAACGATTGTTAAGTTTGAAACGAATGCTGAGCAAGTAAAAAAGAAACGTATTGAAAAATTAGATCGTTCTACAAGCTATATTCGTTTACCCTCATTTGAGCAAGTTAGTGATGATAAAGTTTATTATGCACACACCTCACGTATATTGCATCTTGAAACGAATCCGGGGAATGCACGTGCGTTAGTTCAGCGATACGGTAAGCGTGACATTTGGTTGAACCCACCACCAATTCCATTAACATCAAAAGAAATGGATTATTTATACGAGTTACCTTATACCCGTTTACCGCATAAGGCGTATGGTGATAAAAAAATTCCTGCGTATGAAATGATTCGTTTTTCTATTGCGATACAACGAGGTTGTTTTGGTGGTTGTACATTTTGTTCTATAACCGAGCATGAAGGACGGATTATTCAAAATCGTTCAGAAGATTCAATTATTCATGAAATAGAAACCATACGCGATACTGTTCCGGGGTTCACCGGTATTATTTCTGATTTGGGTGGGCCTACTGCTAACATGTATCGTCTTGCCTGTAAGAGCAGGGAGATTGAAGCAGCATGTCGTAAACCTTCATGCGTTTATCCTGGTATATGTAAAAATTTAAATACCGATCATTCGCCTTTAGTTTCTTTATATAAGCGTGCACGCAAGTTACCCGGCATTAAAAAAGTATTAATCGGTTCAGGCGTACGGTACGACCTTGCAGTTGAATCACCGGAATATGTTGAAGAACTCGTTGCGCATCATGTCGGTGGTTATTTAAAAATTGCACCCGAACACACCGAAGAAAATACCTTATCAAAAATGATGAAGCCGGGTATTGGAACGTATGATCGGTTTAAAGAAATGTTTGAAGCGGCAACAAAAAAAGCAGGTAAAGAACAGTATCTTATACCTTACTTCATCGCCGCCCACCCCGGCACGACAGATGAAGACATGATGAATCTTGCAATTTGGTTAAAGAAAAATGGTTTTCGTGCTGATCAGGTACAAACATTTTTACCATCTCCTATGGCAACGGCTAGCGCAATGTATTACACAGGGAAAAACCCGTTAAAACGCGTTAGCCATGACAGTGAAGACGTTGTTACAACAAAAAATCTTAAAGCGAGGCGATTACATAAAGCATTTTTACGTTATCACGATCCTAAAAACTGGCCATTATTACGTGATGCGCTAAAACGTTTAGGGCGTGAAGATTTAATTGGTAACGGAAAGCGTCATTTAATTCCTTCTTTTCAGCCTAAAGGTACTCTGAATGAAAATGGGAGTCGAAAAAAACGCGTTAGTAAACCTTTTGTGACAAAATTTTCAGGTGAACACAAAATAACCAACTCAAAAATTCAAGGAAAAAAGAAAAAAAATTTATTGCGTAAAAATAAGTCAAAATAAAAAAAGCAATAGGTAATCTCCCTTTTATTTAATTACATAAAATAGGGGCTATAAAATTAAAATGTGAAATTTGTTACAAGAAAGTAAACATTTTGAGATTTAACATTTCAATAAAGACGATAGTGAAAAATTGGTATAGACTTATTTTGAAATTGATAAACATTTACGGATAAATATTTTGGCAAGTCAGTCTCCAGCACAGCGGCATATTTTGGTAGTTGATGATGATGAACTCGTTTCAGAGTATCTTGGTGCGCTACTGGAAGCTGAAAGTTACGATGTGACGGTTTTAAATGAACCTGTTGTTGCATTGAATTATTTTAAAGATCATCCCGATGATTTTGATTTAATTGTGACTGACCAGGTTATGCCAGGTTTAACCGGTGTCGAGATTACCAAAGCGATATTAGAACTCCGCCCGCAACTCCCTGTTTTACTCATTACCGGGTACAGTGAAAAAATCAGTGCCGTAAATGCTGAGTCTTTTGGTTTGAGTGGGTTCTTTTCTAAACCTATCAACGAGAACCTGTTTTTAGACAAAATTAGTAATTTGGTAGCTTGTTAAGCCCCTTTTCTGCGTTAAAACTCCTTCCCTTGCTTTAACATTTTAAATTTTTCTTCATAAAATACCCATATTTAAAGGATTTATACTTAATTATTAGGTATTTAGCGAAAAGCTGGAGTAAAATAACCGACTTTTTACTGGCTGGGCGATATCTTGTCTCAGCGTGTCTGATTTTGGGTTTTAGTATGCAGAAAAATGCTTTTTTAACGATACTCCTCGCATTTTTGTTAAATGCCGGCTTTGCAATGCAATTGGTAAGTGCGCATGAAGAAAAGCCAGATAATAGCTGGTGGTGGAGTAATGCCTGGTGGAACGAGGGCAAAATACCTACCTCGAAGAATTATGAGCTGGATGTAAAGTGGAGCAGTTACGATAGTAATGGCGTGGATGTGCCAGTAATGGTGGCTCGGCCTAAGAAAAAGGGCAAGTTTCCTGCGGTTTATTTTCAACATGGACGCCGTGGTCTGGATGAGTTAATCCAGCGTCACGTCAAGCGTATTGCAGCACAGGGTTTTGTGGTTCTGGCGCCAGATATCTACAAAGCGCATTTTATGGGCACGCATCCGGTTGAGCATGATTACGAGCTGGAAAAAGATGTCAATGCCGGGTTAAGTGTTCTGTTAGCGCGAAAAGACATTAGTAGTAAAAAAGCGTGTATGTACTCACATACCCGTGGTGGTTATTACACCTTAAAGGTGGCAACGACTTTTAAGCGCCAAACTAAAGATGTCGCATGTTATGTCTCGTACTATCCGCACTTACAGGACCCTAATGCGCCAGAAGCATTGCAAGTGTACGGTTATGCACCTGAAGTTGATAAAATGAAAATCCCGCTGCTGGTTTTTATTGGTGATGAAGAACAATACCAGCGCCGTCGTGTGATCGAGTCAGGGATAAAGTCATTACGTGAAAAAGGTCGTGATGCTCGTCTTATTATTTATCCGGGTGTTGGACGTGGCTTTGATTTTAGACCTGAAAATGTCAGAACTTTTGCCGATGATTTGGCCTCAAAAGATGCGCTGCAACGTGCAGCAGCATTTATGATTAAACATTTGAATAAGTAGTAAACTATGAGCATGAAGTATAAAACAGATGACCTGCGCATCACTGCCATGAATGAAGTGATTTCGCCGGAACAGTTACATAAAGATTGTCAGATTTCAGAATCAGCCAGTAAGCTGATTTTTGATACGCGTACCGCAATACACAATATTTTAAATGGTAAAGACGATCGTTTATTAGTCATTATAGGACCGTGCTCTATACATGATCCTGATGCGGCGCGTGAATATGCAAGCCGTTTAAAAGAAATGCGTAATGAGTTAGGTGATGACTTATTAATTGTGATGCGTGTTTACTTTGAAAAGCCACGTACGACAGTCGGTTGGAAAGGTTTAATTAACGATCCAAATTTAGATGAAAGTTATGAAATCAATAAAGGTCTGCATCTTGCTCGTTGTTTGTTAGCAGACTTAAATGACATGGATGTCCCTGCCGCAACAGAGTTCCTTGATTTAATCACGCCACAATATGTTGCAGATTTAATTAGCTGGGGCGCGATTGGTGCGCGTACTACAGAAAGCCAGGTGCATCGTGAGTTAGCTTCGGGTATATCTTCGCCTGTGGGTTTCAAGAACGCAACAGATGGCGGACTTCAGGTTGCGATTGACGCGATTGGTGCAGCGAGTCGCCCACATAATTTCCTTTCGTTAACCAAAGAAGGTTATTCGGCTATTTTTGCTACCACAGGTAATGATGACTGCCACATTATTTTACGTGGCGGCAAAGAACCAAATTATGACGCTGCGCATGTCAAACAGGCAGTAGCAGAACTTAAAGCGGCAGATGTACAACAACGTTTAATGGTTGATTGTAGCCATGCCAATAGTCAAAAAGATCACCAGCGACAAGTTGATGTTGCAGAAGTCATTGCCGAGCAAATTTCGCAGGGTAATCAAAATATTATGGGCGTGATGATAGAAAGTCATCTCGTTGCAGGCCGGCAAAATGTTGAAGAAGGTAAAGAGCTGGTTTATGGCCAAAGTGTTACCGATGCCTGTATCAACTGGGATGACAGTGTGAAGGTATTAAAAAACTTAGCCAAAGCCGTTAAGCAACGCCGAGCTGCAAAATAGCAGCCTCTGTATATAGTTCAGCATGGAAAATAAAATAATCGATCTGCAAAGCAAACTGGCTTTTCAGGATGAAACCATTACCGAATTAAATGAAGTGATAACGGATCAACAGAACCAGTTAGATCAGCTTCGTGAAGAAATTCGACTTTTAGCTTTACGAATTACCAGTGTCGCAGAGTCAAGCTCTGTATCTGAAGAAAAAGAACCACCGCCACCACATTATTGAGTTAATCGTGTTAACAAGGAGTCTGACGCTTCGGTTATCTAATTTATATACTTTGTAACTTTAGCCCGATATTTTTTCGGTAGTTTTGCAAGTACTTTTGGTGTGAGGTCGTTATCCTGGATAGCATCTTGAGCAACAGCGTTAATAACGGCTTTGCTAAATTCGTTTGTCATGTTTTTCCCGCCACCCTTTACGATCTCTTGCATCTTCGATATCCGCTTACGATTTTTATTTGATACATCCGGGTCGGATTTTATCTCATCGAGTATAGTGATAGCGTTAGTGATTGCGCCCTGATGGACGGACTGTGTACTTTGAGCCAATTTCACAATCCATGGTTTGTTTAACAATATGCCTATTTCATTAACGGCAGTAACTGTCTGTGTAATATCGCCTTCTTTAACGGCCAACGCTCCACCGGCAACATGTACTAATAACAGGCTGTTTTTGTAACGTCCACTAAAATTATTTGTTTTCCTGATTGCATTGGATTCATTAGAGGGTTGCGTAGCGAGCCCATGCCAACCCTGTTGGTGCATTGCCAGCGCTTGCACAGCAAGCGCCGCGAACCTGTCCTTTGGTTCAATGGCATGTTCTACGGCATACTGGCTTTCAGCAAGCGCATACTTTGGTTGATATGCACCAAGCCAAATGAGAGCAAGTAGTGAGTGCACGTGCACATCTCCTGATTGAGGCTGGTTTTCTTTTATTAGTTTCTTATTATATTCTTTTACGATGGGACGCATACTTTCAACTGATATCTTTTGATATGCTCTATAGATCGTGGATTTTTTCATTTCCTGATATTGATCTGTCTCGCTCATGCGTTTATTACTTGCACAGCCCACCATAAACATAAGAAAAATTGACAAGCCTATGTATTTTTTTATCATTATTTACCCGGTGTGATGATAGTTTTATGCATATTCGCCTAGGTTACCATATGTCCTAAAATTAGATAACCAACCATCTTTAGTGAATATCGCATTATTTATTATTGACTGCTGATTTTACAGAGAGAATAAGAATTCATGTACGCGAGAAGCAAATGCAATGACCGGATCATTCTATTTCACTTTCACAACAACGTTTATATTTTTTTCCGCTTTGACATGGACAAGCCATGTTCTTTGTAAGTTGAATAGTTTTAACGTCTTTGCCATCCAGATAAAACCAGTCTTTATCTTTAACAAAATTACTTTCTTCAGTTAAAGCGTATATTTTATCTTTATTAAGTGTGTCTTGAGTAAAGTAAGCAACAAAGCTCACTTTATTTTCAGAAGCGGATATAATTTTTAATCCCATCCATTGTGTTGAATCATCTTTTAAATCAAGGGATTCTGGCCGGGTTGACTGATGCCAGCTTTTTAGTAAGTAGTTTTCATTCTTTAAATTATACGCCGTGTAACGTGATCGCATGAGTTGTTCAGGGCTATCGGGAAGCTGATCAGAGTTAATGAATTTTCCGCAGCATAAATCAAACTCTTTTCCTGAGTAGCAGGGACAAGAATTTAATGGCTTACTTAGCATTCAGTGTTAACGAATCAGCGCGAGTGATAAAGCTGGCCAGTAGGTAATGATCATAACCGCGACAAGTAATACTAAAAAGAATGGAATGGTTGCTTTATATATATCGGTAATGGGTCGGTTAAATCGGTAACTGGCAATAAATAAATTCATACCAACGGGTGGTGTAAAATATCCAAGTTGCATATTAGCAAGGAAAATAATACCCAGATGAACAGGATCAATACCATAACCAATGGCAAGTGGAACGATTAGTGGCACCATAATAACCAGTGCTGAGAAAATATCGAGAATTGCGCCCAGGATAAGCAGAAAAAGATTTAAGAAAAGTAAAAATGTGATTGGATTATGGATATGTTTCTTAACCCATTCAAATAAATGTGTTGGTATTTCAGCATCAATTAAATAGTTTGTTAATGCCAGCGATACTCCTAAAATTAAAAGTATGCCCCCCACTATTAGCATCGCTTCTTTAGCTATGTCTGGAATTTCTCTTAGTTTAATCTCTTTGTATATAAAGACTTCAACAATTAGAATGTATAAAGCAGTTATTGCAGCTGCTTCTGAAATAGCGAAAATACCACCGTAAATTCCACCTAAAATAATGAAAGGTAAAGGAATTTCCCAGATAGCTTCTTTTACTGTATTGAATGCTTCTTTTTTATTAAAAGGGGTTCGGAGGCTGGGAGTATTCGGATTTGTCCAGGCACTCCATAAAATAATAAAAAAAATCATTAAAAGACTTGGAAATAAACCAGCAATAAAAAGTTCTTTGATTGTAACGGGTTGTTCCAGATCCATTTGCTGTACAATAACGGCATAGATAATCAAAGGTAATGATGGCGGTAGTAATAAACCTAAGCTACCCGATGTTGTTACCAAACCAAGACTGAATCTATCGCTGTAATTTTCACGTTTTAATGCTGGGTAAAGTAAAGCACCTAAAGCAACGATAGTGATTCCGGTTGCGCCAGTAAAAGCGGTAAATAATGCACAGGTAACTAAACTTACAATGACAAGTTCGCCAGGTAACCAACCAAGAAAAGCACGTGATAATCTCACCATGCGTTGAGATGTATTACTGTGACTTAAAAGGTAACCTGCAAAAGTAAATAAGGGTAAAGCAAGTAATAAGGGCGTATTGGTTAAACGATACATTTCAATGGCGATAACAGAGAGATCAATTTCAGAAAAATAAAAACCAGTAATAGCAAGGGAAAGAATGACTGCAAATAAAGGCATGCCAAATAGGGCAAGCAGAAGTATGATTGTCATTGTTACACCGATGCTCATGTTAACTCACTCGGTGGGTTAATATCGCCAGGATCTGGGTTTATCAGATACGAAGGCAAAATTGAGTAAGCAAAATATCTCAGTGCTATTATTATAAATGCAAATGGAATTATAGTTTCACATAACCAGACTGGAACATTGGCAAAGGCTATTAGCCCTTCTTCATATTCATATTGAATGAATTCAATACTGTAATAAGCAACAACACCACAAACAATAGCAGTAAGGAATTCAGTTACGCGACCAATTTTGTTTCGAATATTTACCGGCAAATAATGGGAAAAGAGGTCGATGCGAATATGCTTTTTATTCCGGCTGGCAAACATAGCGCCAATCATACCTATCCATAACACCATTACACGTAAGGCAGAATCTGCCCAGAAAATACCGGTGTCAAAAAAGTTGCGCAAAATAATTTGTGAGCAGGCAAGAAGAATTGCAGCCAACAAAAAAAACAATAATAAAAAAGTTTCAGTTGCTAGCAGTGCGTTATAAAAACGGAGTAAATTTTTTTGCACGATTATTATTTATTTCTAAAGTCAGAAATGTGTTTTTTTATTAGTTTAAACATTTTTTCACTGTTAAACCCATTTTGCACCAAACGTTTGTTGGCATCAACAGCGATAGATTTCCACTCGTTAAGTTGCTGTTCATTTGGTTTAATAAATTTAATACCCTGATTTTTTAAAGCAGCCATAGCAGCAATATTATCTTTTTGGTTTTGTAGGTTAACTTCTTTAAAAACATCACGCATTATATTGGTAACAATGACGCGATCAGCTTTTTTGAGTTTTTTCATTGCCCGCTTACTGACAACCATCGTGCCATAACCGTAAAGAATGGGCATATCGGTAAAATACTTAACTTGCGTATACCATTGTAAAGCGATGGATGCGATGGGGGGTGAAGCAATGGTATCAATTAAGCCTGTTTGCAATCCAGCAAGAACATCACTAAGTGGTAGTGGGATTGGACTTAACTTAAAAGCTTTAACGGCATCACGCGCAGCAGGAGTATCCGGAATCCAGACTTTGTATTTGTGCAGATCTGCTACGCTTTCTACGATTTCATTTGAAAATATGTAGGCAAAACCCGATTCGGCCAGGCCAAAAGAAATTAGCCCCTTTTTTTCTAGTCCTTTTAAAATAAGATCATCCATGTTTTTGCGTACATGTATAATTTCTTTTTGTGAGTTAAAAAGAAATGGCATGCCATAGATATTGGCATCTTTATAAAAGCTGGTTAACGCGCCACCCGTTACCGCAGCGCCTTGCAACTGGTTAATACGCATTTTTCGTAATATTGAATTTTCATCGCCCATTACACCGCCCGGGTAAAATTTTATTTTTACTCTGTTGTCAGTTTGTTTGGCTATTTCTTTTGCTGCGAGACGCATTTTCTTCATCCAGCTAGTACCATCTGGTGAGAGAGTAGCAATTTTGAGCACGGCAGCCTGGCTTGAAGCTGTAAATAAAAAAAGGCCTAAAAATGTGTAGCCTAGGGTTAAGCGCATGCGAGTTACATTCATAAAATTCTCCAGTTACCGCATTATAGCAATGACTAGACTAAGATGTGTAATTCTTAATGTTATGTTTACTGGATATTTAAAAATTGTTTACAAGCAGATAAGTTAAAAATAATCTTTACTGCTTGCTAGAAGCGCTTTAGCTTGCTCATGGGCGAGCATGTTAGTTAAGGTAAAGCCATAGATTCTGGGTTCTGTTTCTAATACCTGTTTGAGCAATTTGTCATGTAAGGTTTGATCAAATACGAGTCGGGCATATTTTTCAGCGTAGATTACTTTAGCGATTAAGTTTTTATTTTTCGATATTTGGATGGCCTTTTCAAAATGTTTTTGCCCTATCTCTGGTTTGCCGCCAAGAGCGGGGGGCAATATAGTGTTAAGTACACCAAGATAAAGGTGAGCCTGACCCGATTCAAAATTTTCATCAAGTTTTACTATATGTTCCATGATTGTTGTCACTCGGGCAAGATCGGCAGTCGCATTCCAATCGCCCCCTCGATTTTGAATCCAGCCTGCCCAGCTTGAACCGAGGGCATAAAGCAGAGCAATTTGATCTTTTTCAAATCGCTCAATAATTATTTTAAATTGAGGAAATTTGATTTTCCTAAGATTGCAACTATCCGCATTTTGCAGACAACTTGCGCGTAATGAGAAGTCTAAAGCTTTTTGTGTCAGGCGTTTAGCCCGGGCTTCTTCTTTGACGAAGACACCTGCGTAAGAACCATAAAGTTTCGATGCTGCTATGAGCATATTGATATCTTCAGGATCACCCTCAATAAAACTTTCTAACATAAGCAAATAAGCGGGTGCACCCGCTCTAACCGTTGCCAGATCGTCATTATTTATGATCGCGGTAGACAGGTTTTTTGCCATTTTGTTTGTGGCAGAAGAAATGATTGAGGAACACGAAGTTAGACTTAGTCCAAGTATAATAAGAGGAATTAAATTACGAAAAGTGTGCATTTATTTCAATTCTACTCGATTAAGAAAATGACAAAATCAGAACGCAAAATATACCAGAAATTCTATAAATATGAATTAGTAAGCAGAATCTATTGAAGTGTATTGCTAAACAGTCCACAATTTGAGATAACAATACCCGCAAGTTTAATAAATATAAAATTTTGCTATTATCTTTTTAGAGCTTTGTAATATTATTTTTCGGGCTCATTGATAACAGGGATTAAATAATAAAATGCATATCGCTATCGTTGACGACGATCCGGATATTGCTGCGCTTATGATGTTATGGCTGGAAGAAGAGGGCCATGAATGTACTCATTATGCCGGCGGTCAGGATTTTATCCAGGCAGTTAGAAGCAAAAATTTTGATATTGTTTTACTCGACTGGATAATGCCAGAGTTTGATGGTGAGCAAACGTTAAACTGGATTAAAAGCCACGACGAAATTGATGTCCCGGTTATTTTTGTCACGCAAAAAGCAACAGAAGATGATGTCGCAAAAATTCTTACTTTAGGCGCTGATGATTACATTACTAAGCCGGTAAGACACAAAGAAATGGTTGCTCGAATTAATGCGGTAGCGCGTCGGACCAATCCTCATGTTGATGATGAAATCATAGAGTTAGAGCCTTATCGTATCGATTCCACGTCACGGGAAGTTAAGGTAGAAGGTGAACAAATTAAACTCACCGAAAAAGAATTTAAACTGGTTCAGTTTTTATTTAAAAATGTCGGTCGATTACTTTCGCGTGACCATATTTTATCAGCCGTGTGGGGATATGATTTAGGGCTAAATACAAGAACGGTTGATACCCATATGAGCCGGATTCGAAAAAAACTGGATATTGCTCCTGAAAAAGGCTGGCGTTTAAGTTCGATATACCATCAGGGTTATCGGTTAGAGCATCTTATTCACGCAAAAGAAAAAGCTTAAATAGCTGCTTTAAAAAAACTCGATATCATCTTCGGTTGTTGTTTCGACAGCAGCTGCTAATGCTTCTTTAAGCGGTATCCCATTTAAAACATCATCAAACATCTTTTGATCTGAGTCGAGAGTGTATTTCGAGCGAATCAGGTTTTGTAGTTTTATCCACTCATCCTGAACGTTTGTTTTATTTGGATCTTTTAGTATCTCTGTTAGTGAATTTAATGTTTTTGAAACCAGGGTCATCCTCTGGCTTAACTTATCATAAAATTGAAATGCCACAATAGAATTATCTATACGCTGAGAAATATCCTGACAGCTATCATTAATCGCTGATTTTACTGGCGAGTTATCAAGTTCTTCTGCAGAATTTGTAATTTGTCTTGCTGAGTCGACAATTTCAACGAAGGATTGACTTAAACTGGTAAAGGAATCATCACCTTCAGTCATTGCATGTTCAATTCTTGCAACCGCAACGTTAATTAATAGCACGGTTTCTCTTATCTGAGACCAGTTTTGTTGGTTATTATCTGTCATTATTTTAAAGTTATTATTTGTCGTGATGTAGAAGAATTATCGGCAAAAGTATTAAAAACATGAGGTCATTTTGTTACTGCAAGATTTAATCTATTTTTAATCTTTTAGTGTCATAAAAACATCAATTAACCGTAATTAATTTGTCACTTTTATTAACTAAATTTCATGCATGAATTTAGATGAAAAGGTGAATGATTATGTCGTTACAAGCGTCAAACATTGCATTAAATGAAGTTAAAAACAAAAATATCAATCCGCGTTATAGTGTGAGACTGGCTGAAAATGAGCATGAAATAGAGCAGTGTTTACGTTTACGATTTCGAATTTTTGCTCAGGAAATGGGAGCAAGATTATCATCAAAAGAAGCGGGAGTTGACCAAGATCGGTTTGATGCGTTTTGTAAGCACTTAATGGTTTTTGATAATGAGACAAACAGCATTATTGCAACAACACGCTTACTAATAAGTGAAGATGCCGATAAATCGGGTTTATTTTATTCTGAAACTGAATTTGATCTTGAACATGTATTTTCTCAGGCAGGTCGATTCATGGAAGTTGGCCGAACATGTATTGACGCTAATAGTCGCAAAGGTGCAGTGCTTGCAATTCTTTGGCAAGGTATCGCTGAAATTGTAATTAAGCGTAAAGTAGATTTTTTAATAGGTTGTGCAAGCGTCTCTTTACGTGATGGTGATACATATATTAATTCTGTTATGCATACCTTACGTAATAAGCATTTTTCGCCTGACAACCTGCGAGCCAGACCCCTGGTACCCCTTCGTTTAAATAAGCAATTAGCAGATGATGTATTGCTCCCCCCTTTGCTCAAGGGATATTTGCGTCAAGGTGCAATGATTTGTGGCGAACCACACTGGGATGCCGAGTTTAATGTTGCTGATGTTTTTGTTTTATTGCCTTGTGAAAAAATGAGTCGTCGTTATCAACGCCATTTTTTTGAGCGTGTATAAATATGAAATCATTTTCTCATGTTACAGCTTTTATTCGCTTATTATGGTTAGGACTGCATTTTTTGCATGGCTTTGCCATAGTTATATTTAATAGAACGCGTTGTGGTAAAGAGTGGTTTTATACTGAGAAAGGGGCAAAAATTGTACAGCACTGGATGTGGCGGGGCAGCCGTGTATTAGGATTAAATATTCAGGTGAGTGGTGTTCCCTATTCCAAATCAGCGGTGTTGGTATCAAACCATATTTCCTGGCTGGACATCGTTGCTATTGCAGCCACGACTCCGGTTACGTTTGTTTCAAAGTCAGATCTTCGGCATTGGCCTATTGTCGGTGTACTGGCTGAGTCGACAGGAACTGTTTTCATTAAACGTGGAAGTTTACTTGCTGTTAATAAAACACTAAGTCATATTAATGAGATCATGGTTTCAGGACGAAAAATGGTGTTTTTCCCCGAAGGAACAACAACGATCGGTGAAAAGGTGAATAAATTCAATAGTGCACTATTTGAATCTTCGAATAGAGCTAATAGCCCTGTTCAGCCAATCGCGATTAGCTATTTTCATAAAGGTAATCCGGATAGAGACATCGCACCCTATGTGGACGATGATCACTTTGTTCTGCACCTGTGGAATTTATTTCGGGTTGGAAAACTCGACGTTCAGCTCGATTTCCTCGATGAAATCTCAGCAAATACTTACTCTAGACAAGAGTTAGCACTAAGAAGTCAGGAGCGAATTGCTGAAATACTCGAGACTTCGGTGATGATAAATGAAGATTACCCAGTAGAGGTCTATGAAGCAGGTTATGTCGTCACAAGTTAATTTGCTAATAATGCAATTTTTACAAGAATTTGCTGGGTAAATAGCCAATTCAGCTATATAATGCGCACCTTTTGCATTTCCGGAGTAATCCCCAGTGATTGACAATCTGCGCAACGTCGCCATTATTGCCCACGTTGACCATGGTAAAACTACCTTGGTTGACCAACTTTTACTTCAGTCAGGTACGTTTGAATCACGTGGTGAAGCTGAAACGCGGATGATGGACTCCAACGATCTTGAAAAAGAGCGTGGAATCACGATCCTGTCTAAAAATACGGCGGTTAAATGGAATGACTACCGTATCAATATTGTAGACACCCCTGGCCATGCCGATTTTGGTGGTGAGGTAGAGCGTGTTCTGTCAATGGTAGATTCAGTATTACTACTGGTTGATGCGGTTGAAGGCCCTATGCCGCAAACACGTTTTGTAACAGAAAAAGCCCTAAAACGCGGTTTACGCCCAATTGTTGTGGTGAACAAAATTGACCGTCCAGGTGCTCGTCCTGAATGGGCATTAGATCAAACGTTTGAATTATTTGATCGCTTGGGTGCGACAGATGAGCAGCTCGATTTCCCCGTTGTTTACGCTTCAGGTTTAAATGGTTTTGCGGGTCTGGAGCCTGATGTACGTGAAGGTGACATGACACCTCTATTCGAAGCGATTGTTGAACACGTTCCTGTTCCACCGGTTAATGCTGATGCACCATTACAGCTGCAGGTGTCTTCACTTGATT
>Ga0316204_10008630_pt1 | contig 14004 bp, 15 predicted proteins | sample 6monrhotite_MG_2_FD_205661 | JGI IMG/M metagenome (GOLD analysis project Ga0316204, IMG submission 205661) | Microbial mat bacterial communities from mineral coupon in-situ incubated in ocean water Damariscotta River, Maine, United States -... | ecosystem: Environmental > Aquatic > Marine >... | reverse complement strand
CGAGCCGGTCTGCGGCTGGCAATGACCGGATCAGGATTCGACGTCAGCCGCGGTCGGCTGTTTTCGTTTTTCGACCATCCGTACGCCAGCAATGGATATCCCGTACAAGCCCATGAGAACTGACCCCAAAATCAGCTGGCTGATCGGATCAGGCGGCGTCACGAATGCAGCAAAGAGGAAGATTCCAACAAGGGCAAACTTCCAGGAACTGATCAGCTGTTTGGAATTCACAATGCCTGCCCCACCGAGCAGCATCAACAACACAGGTAATTGAAAGCTGAGGCCAAAGGCGAGGATCAGTGTGGTTACGAGATTGAGGTAATCCGAGACCCGTGTAAGCAATTGGATAGAAACCGAATTCTCTCCGCCTAGCTGTTCCTGGCTCAACGCGAAGCGCATCACAAACCGTAAAACGAAATAATAGACGAAGGACATCCCGGCGAGAAACAAGGCAGGCGCACCTAGCAAAAACGGGGCAAATGCGCCGCGTTCATTCTTGTACAAACCTGGTGAAACAAAAGAGAATATCTCATACGCCAACCACGGAAAAGCAAGAATCAGCGCTCCGAACAGGGCGAGCTTTACCTGTACAAAGAAATACTCAAGCGGCGCCGTGAATATCAGCTCCAAGCCAAGATCATTGTCGCGAACGCGGGCCGCCGCATCTTCAAAAGGCACGAGAAGAAAATTATAGATTTGCTCGGCAAAAACAAAGCAAACCACGAACCCGATAATCAGCGCAATCACCAAACGGATCAGGCGTGTGCGCAATTCTATCAGATGTTCCATCAACGGAGCGCGGCTGGCTTCAACCTCGTCTTCAACATCCGTCTCAATTTTTTCTGTCATCCTTCGGCCGCCGGTTTTTTAGGTTTTTTCTTGGGGCTGGCATAAGGCTCTACAGTCGGCTGGGAGGCCTCAACTGGCGCAAGATTATCATCAGGCGTTCTCGGCTTTGCGCCACCAATCGAATTTTCTTTTTCCGCGGCTGCGATTTTCCGTTCGACAACAGTCTCGTGTTCAAGAGAGGCAAGGTCGCGTGTAACATCATCCAGTTCACGCTTGGCCTTGGCGATCGGGTTGCCTGATTTCAACGCTTCAATTTCGCGGCGTAGTTCAGACATTTCGCCCTCGCGGCCCATATCGTCAAAGCTGCGCTGAAAGTCACGAGCCATCTGGCGCGCCTGACCAACAAAACGCCCGACCCGCCGGAACATCATCGGCAAGTCTTTTGGACCGACCACGATCAGGGCCAGTACCGCTATGACAATAAGTTCAGGAGCGCCAATGCCGGGATTCATATCCGGGACCTAGTTCCGCGTTTTCTCTTCTTCTTGCGAGACGGGTTCAGCTGTCTCAGCACTGTCACCAATAGAAGCCGAGCTTCCTTCGTCTTCTTCTGTGCCGTCTTCGCCCTCTTTCAGGCCTTTACGGAAGCTGGTGATGCCCTTGGCAACTTCACCCATCAATCCGGAAATGCGCCCGGCGCCAAAAAGCAGGGCGATAAGTACGACGATAATCAAAATTTGCCAGATGCCCGGTGCCATTTTTTCTCTCCGTGGGAGTAACTCATAGAAAGGACTAGCCGAGCGATCCGCTCGCGTCCAATTGCATGGTCAGAAAATTACGCTTCACTGTCATCTTCTTCCATGAAATCGACATGGAAAAGGTGCGCATCTTCATCCGGATCAAGCGGATCTTCACCTTCAAGGCCTTCGGTAAGCCCCGGATCGGGAATTTCAAACCCGGGCGGCAAGCGTGCATCAAGAAGCCCCGCAGCCTTCAAGTCGGCTTGTCCCGGCAAATCAGCAATAGATGCAAGGCCGAAATACTGCAGAAAACCATTTGTCGAACCATAGGTCACGGGACGTCCAGGCGTCCGGCGGCGACCGCGTGGACGTATCCAACCGAGCTCGAACAACAAATCCAGTGTGCCCTTGGAAACGGCAACACCGCGAATTTCCTCGATTTCGGCGCGCGTTACCGGTTGGTGGTAAGCAATTATCGCCAAAGTCTCGAGCCCGGCATCAGACAGCTTACGCGGTTCCTCACGGATTTCTTCCAGTAACCCCCGTAGATCCGGCGCGGTTTCAAATCGCCAGCGCCCGCCGACCTCAGTCAGTTGGACGCCACGATCTGCATAATCTTCCTGCAATTTCGCGAGTAGCGCTTCAACGTCGCTCTCCGCTGGCAAACGGGTTTGCAGTGTTTCAATGTCCAGTGGTTCCACCGCAGCAAACAGCAAGGCTTCCATCCGGCGCAAGCGGTCCTGTTCGGCATTGACTGCCAAACGCGGGCCTTTTTCATCGCTTCCTGTCTCGGTTTGTCCTTGACGCGCCGCGCGTTCACGAAGTTTCTCGATCGCTTCATTGATGGGATCTGGCTTGTCCGTCATGCTTCCGGCTTGTCCTCTTTGCCTTTGACCTCAATGGAATCATAGGCCTTCGCCTGGCGCAATTGCGCGTGACCTTCCTTGGTTATTTCCAGTGCGGCCATCGTCGAGCTCGCGAGCACTGAACGTCTAGGCGGAGCATCCTGCCCCAATTCGGCATCAGTGGGCAAAAGGCTATCCAGCGTTCTCCAGTTTTTGATCTCTGGAAGAATCCGCTCCAGCCGCATACGGGCGGCATCAGGCGCATAGACTTTCGGACGCTCCGGTCGGTAATTTGCCCGGATTGTCGCCTGACGACGCTTGGAATAAGCGCCCAATAAGTCATAAAGGCTGGCTTCATATTTCGAGGCACGAAGCGTTCGCACGCCTTCCGGCATACCGCGCGGAAAAATATCGCGCTTGAGAAGCTTCCCGGCGAAGACCGCACTGCCCGCAGCGCGCATGGCATCCAGCCGACGTAGGCGAAAAGCCAGCGCTGCTGCCATCTGTTCGGGCGCAATTTCTTCATCATCCTTGGAAGGCTTGGGAAGAAGCAAGCGAGATTTCAGATAGGCAAGCCAACTTGCCATGACGAGATATTCAGCCGCGAGGTCCAGGCGCTTTCCGGCTGCGTGTACGAAAGTCAGGTATTGCTCGGCAAGTTCAAGAATGGAGAGTTTGGTGAGATCAATTTTCTTCTTTCGCGCTAACGCCAGCAACAAATGAAGGGGGCCTTCATAGCCATCCAGATCAACGATCAGAGCTTCATGATCGACATCTTTAACCGCCTCAAACGGCAGATCTTCTTCAAAATTTTCGCTCATCCTGATCGCCCGGCCAGCAGCGAATTCAACGTCTCCAATCCCGATTCAACATCGAAATCTTGCATTTGCTCACGCGCTGCTTCTGCAATATTGGCTCGTTCAAGCGCTTTGCCCGATAGCAGCGGCGTAGCATTGGCAATGTCGTCCATTTCTTTTCGGTCACCATTGCAATGCAGGACGATATCGCAATCGGCGGCCAGAGAACGTTTCGTACGCTCTGCGAAAGAACCGGTCAGGGCCCTCATCGACAAGTCATCTGTCATCAACAGACCATCAAAGCCAATCGTGTCCCGAATATATGTGATCGCGGTCTCGGACATGGTCGCCGGAGCGCTATCGTCCAGCGCGTCATAAACGATATGCGCGGTCATCCCCATGGGTGCGTGTTTAAGCGCAGCGAAGGGCGCAAAATCAGTTTCAATCAGAAGGTCGAGCGGTTCTTTCACGCGAGGCAGATGAAAATGGCTATCGGCATCGGCGCGGCCATGTCCCGGCACATGTTTGATGACCGGCGCGACGCCGCCCGCCATCAATCCATCCATAGCCGACTGGCCCAGCGCCGCAATAACGTCCACGTTCGAGCCATAAGCGCGATCGCCAATGACCGCATCCGCGCCATCAATCGCCAGATCCAGGCAAGGCGCGCAATCGGCATCGACACCGCTTTTGCGTAATTCGTGGGCGATTAGACGATGGTTGAGCCAGACAGCTTCTTTCGCCGCTTCTGCATCATCAGCATAAAGCCGGCCAAAAAGTGCCGCAGGCGGGGCGTCGCGCCATTGCGGAGCGCGAAGGCGTTGAACTCGCCCACCTTCCTGATCAATAAAAATCGGAGCATCTCGCCCGACAGTATCGCGCAACAACACGCATAGCCGGGCCAGTTGTTTTGGTGTTTCAACATTGCGGGCAAATAGAATAAAGCCCCACGGGTCGGCCTCGCGAAAAAAGGCAGCTTCGCTCTCTCGCAAAGCAGGCCCTTTCAGGCCGAGGATTGCCGCGCGTGCGCTCATCTGCGTGTGGCGTAGCAATCCTGCCCGCGCGCCTGTAGCGCGGCGCAGAAGGCGGAGGCTTCATCGCGCCCGACAAAGGCAGCAATGCGCAAACGATGATACGTGCCGCGGCCTTCAATCTCAGCCGATTGGATATCAGGCGAGGCCCCGGAGGCAATGTCGGAATAGCCAGTGATGAAATTCACCCATGCGCTCTCAGCTTCAGACTCGGTACGGAAAGAGCCGATTTGCACGACCCATCCGCCACCTGATGCCGGCGCGGGAATAATAACCGGCGCGACCGGTTCAACCACTGGCGGCGGTGATGGCGTTGGAACAGGTGTCGCGGCTGGTGCGGTTGAACGCTCCGGTTGCGTGCGTTCTGGTGGCGCTGTATTTGTCGCCACCTCGGTTTCAGCACGCGCACTGCCAGTATTACCCGAACCAGCTTGATCGGGCGTAGTTTCTTCAAGTCGCAAGGCGGGGCGTCCGCCATCTTCCACGGGCTCTTCAGGCCCAGCGCGCGGCGTCGTGCTGCCATCGCCTGACGTATCGCCCGAGATGCGCTCATAGGCCTCGATATCTAGATCTGGCGTTTCAGTGCCGCCGGGATCAGCCGGCAATTCCCTGTAAGGCGTTGAATCCGCCAAAATCCGCGATGGTTCATCACGATCGCGAACGCCTTGCTGGTAAGCACTCCATACAACGGCAATAAACAGAACAAAGACCGCCGCCGCCGTTGTCAGTAGCAGAGGACCGCGCCGCGAATCCTCGCGCGCATCAAAAGTTTCTTCATCCTCGTCATACTCACCGAGAGGGTAGTCGGTATCGCGATCGCTCATAGCGTTCCATTCCTGATCGGCCGAATCACCTGACCTCTTTCAGAATAACACCAATGCGCGATGTTTTCGGGGGTCAGAAGTAGCCCTGAACTGTGAATAACCGTCGATGCTCCTCCAGAGCATACCGATCAGTCATGCCGGCAATGTAGTCACAGACCAACCGCGCCAGATCAACGCTGGCGGGCTCGCCCGCTTGTTTTCTAAACCGGGTGGGCAACAGACCGGGGTCGGAATTGAAAAGACCAAAGAGCTCCCTCACCACCCGTTCCGCCTGTGCCATCATGCGGTTCACCTTGTAATGCCTGTACATATTGGCGAAGAGATGGCGGCGCATTTCGGCCAACCCGATCAGCATGTCATTTGAAAATGCCGCCGTTTCCCGCCCGGCCTGCCGAATGACATCAGCACTATTCGGCTTCAATTCATCAAGGCGTGAACGCGTCTCGGTCAATACATCGGTCACCATGCGTCCGATGAGATCGCGGACCATTTCAAGCACAATTATTTCTTCCGAAGTAGAAGGATAACGCTTTCGGACACCTGCCAGCGTCTCACCCACGAGCGGAAGCTTCGCCAATTCTTCCAGATCGAGCAAACCGGCCCGCAAGCCATCGTCGATATCGTGGTTGTTATAGGCAATGTCATCGGACAAGGCCGCGATCTGAGCCTCCAGCGATGCAAAACTGTCCAACTCCAACGCCCGCCAGTGCGGATAATCAGTAATTCCCCACCCCAGTTGGTCCTCGCCCTTCGCCGCCGTCACCAACGGGCCGTTATGTTTGACGATCCCCTCTACCGTCTCCCAGGTCAGGTTCAGTCCTTCAAACTCGGCATAGCGGACTTCTGATTTGGTGATGATGCGCAGCGTGTGGGCGTTGTGATCAAAGCCGCCGAAATCCTGCATGCATTCCGCCAGCGCCCGCTCCCCGGCATGACCAAAGGGCGGATGACCCAGATCATGCGCCAGCGCGAGCGCCTCGGTCAGGTCCTCATCGGCATTCAGGGCGCGAGCAATTGTGCGGGCAATCTGTGCGACTTCGAGGGAATGGGTTAGCCGTGTCCGATAATGATCGCCTTCATGCGCGACAAATACCTGAGTTTTTTCCTTCAGACGTCGAAAGGCTGTGGTGTGGATAATGCGATCGCGATCACGTTGAAACGCCGTTCGCGAAGCACTGTCAGGCTGCGGAAAAACCCGCCCGCGAGAGCGTGATGGATGGCAGGCATATTTCGCCCGACTGCGATCTGTTGCCCCCACACTCATCGGCATATCCTCTAACGGGTTTGCGTTCCGTCCATTGCGGTCCATATATCAGCTAACAAACAAACGAAAGCCGGAGTCGGCCCATGACCGCCCCTCAGATTGAATTGACCGCGCGCGCCGCCAAACGCATCAACGCCATTCTGGCAAGCGAGAAGGCGGGCGTCATGCGCATTTCCGTCGAAGGCGGCGGTTGCTCGGGCTTCTCTTATAAATTCGACCTCGACCAGACGCCGACAGACGATGATACCGTATTGGAGCTGGACGGCGCGAAAGTCGCGATTGACAGCGCCTCCCTGCCCTTCCTCGCCGATTGCACAATTGATTTTGCTGATGATCTGATTGGCGCGACGTTCAAAATTGAAAATCCGCACGCCACTGCGGCCTGTGGCTGCGGCGTATCCTTCTCCATCTGATGGATGTTCTGGACGCCATTCGCAATCGCATTTCCACGCGCGGCTTTCTGGACAAGCCGGTCAGCGAAGCAACGATCCGCGCCATTCTCGATGATGCCCGCTGGGCACCATCCGGCGGAAATCTTCAACCGTGGAAAGTGCATGTCGTGGCGGGCAACGCCCGACAAGCCATTATCGACGCGGTAAAGGCGAAAATGGAAGCGGATCCGTTCAACGATGAGAACGATTTTCCGGTCTATCCGCAAAAGCTCTGGGCCCCCTATCGTTCACGCCGCTATGCGGTCGGCGAGCAGATGTACGACATTCTGGATATTCCGCGCGAGGACAAGGCCGGGCGCTTCGGTCAAGTCTTGAAGAATTTCGACTTTTTCGATGCTCCGGTCGGGCTTTTCTTCACCATTGATCCGCGAATGAACCCGAATCAATGGGCGCATCTCGGCATGTTTATCTATGCCGTCACACTAGCTGCCGAGGGCCACGGCCTCGCCACCTGCATGCAGGAAGCCTGGACGCGGTTTACAAAAACCGTTGGCAAGGCCCTCGATTTGCCGGATGACGAACAGGTCTATTGCGGCATGGCGCTCGGTTATGCTGATCCCGCAGCACCGATGAACATGATGCGGACGGAACGGGCGAGCGTTGATGAGATCGCGAGTTTTTGGGGATTTTAGCGAAACGCTTTTTGCGTGGTTCGAGGCCCGGCGGTGCCGGACACCTCACCATGAGGTAGATTTTTACATGTCATCTATTCACCTCATCCTTGGGTGCGAACAAGGTGAGCCGCGAAGGACGAGGTGAGTGGCCACGGACAAGATGTTATGGCTAGCTGCTACAAATCGAATCTCTGCCCGACGAAAGCCGATCCATGACCCTCACTATCGCCACCTGGAACGTCAACTCTGTCAAAGCCCGCCTGCCGAACGTGCTCGACTGGCTGCGCGAGGCCGCGCCGGACATTGTCTGCCTGCAGGAAATCAAGACCATCGACGAGAACTTCCCGCGCATGGAGATCGAGGACCTTGGCTATAATGTCGAAACCCACGGTCAAAAATCCTATAATGGCGTGGCCATCCTCTCGAAATTCCCGATTGATGAGACCGTGGTCGGCCTGCCCGGCGATGACGCGGATGAGCAGGCCCGCTATCTGGAAGCTGTGATCTCGACCGATGACGGTGTTGTACGCGTCGCCACAATCTATCTGCCCAATGGTAATCCGGCCCCCGGCCCGAAATATGATTACAAGCTGGGCTGGATGAAGCGCCTGAATGCCCGCGCAAAAGAGCTCCTCACCTATGAAGAAAATCTGGTTCTGGCCGGTGATTACAACGTCATTCCCGGCGACACAGATGTGCATGATCCCGCCGCCTGGGAAGGCGACGCCCTCACCCGCCCGGAATCCCGCGACGCGTTCCGCTCCCTGCTCTGGCTTGGCTTCACCAGCGCCTTCGAGCAATGCGATGGCCGCGCGCATCAATACACATTCTGGGATTATCAAGCGGGTGCCTGGCAAAAAGACAACGGCATCCGTATCGACCACCTGCTATGCTCACCACAAGCCGCCGATCACCTCAAGTCTGTGGAAATTCACAAAGCCACACGCGGCAAAACCAAAGCCTCCGATCACGTACCGGTGGTGGGCATTTTTGAGTTTTGAGACTGCCCGGACATCACGGCTTCCCGGATGAGATCGTAGCACAATAAAAGTTTTGATAGTTTCTCTTGAAACTTCTGAATTACCGCATCATCAATCGGGGCATTCGCGCTGCTTTCGCTGGTATATAATGCGCCCAAATCCACGGACATTCGCAATAGAAAACGGTCGGATTCGTCAGGTGTGACGCCAACAAAAACTTGATTACGTGGAAACATTTCCACCGCCTCGATGATTCTGTTTCTAATGTTTTCAGATACGACTTCACCTCCAAATTTTTTTGGTCCCCAAACTTGATAGTATTCTGACAATTCCCGGTCTGAATTTGTTTTCCGTTCAAAGTCTTCACCCAGAAACGTACTTCGCTCATTGACGCGCAAGCTGTCGATTTCAATCGAACGCGGGATTAGAAGGAATGGCTCACCTGCGTATCGATCAACAGGCCCTTGCAATATCTGCCCGGCGAAAACAACGCGGTACTCCATTCTACGCAGAGCCGCGTCGTAGACCAATCGGGTCACCTCTAGTTCCTGAAGCTGAAGGCCCCGCTTATCGCTGGATTCGTAGGCGAGAGTGGTGTCCAGATACTCTCCATAGGCGAACAGACCCAATTGATTGAACGTCATCGCGAATTGCTGGTCTTCACATTCCTCGGCAGGAACAAGCGAAAACGCGCTCATCATTGTGGGCTCGACAATTTCGCGAACTTCACGACTAACTCTATCCAGAGATTGATGCCCCAAACTTGCGCCTGCACCTGCGATCAATACCCATATTCCCAGTAGCAGTATCGGCGATAGAAAACTCAAAAACCAAACCAGTATGCTAGCGAAAATCGCAGAGCCAAAACCAATAAGAAGAAACTTGCGCATTGCGTTCTTAAAACGCCCCCGCACCGGCATCAGCAAGTGATTTACTTTGGCAATATCTGAATTTGAATCGGTCAAGTTTGCCTCACTTATTCAGAAAATGAATTCTATAGAAATTAGCGTGTAAATCAGATTCACACAATCATTCATGCCCCTGTCAGACCCAGACTGCTTGTCTCCGTATCACCGGGGGGAAAGCAATCGGGGAGGTCTGTCATGAGACTCCGAACTTTATTGCTGCCGGTCATCATTGCCGCCAGCTCATCCGACGCGCTCGCCGCCAAAGGCGATCCTGTGCAGGCGTCTGCGGCATCAGTCGAAGCCTCTGTCGCGACCGCCAATGATCTTGCGGGCTCAGGCGTGCCGGTCGCGCTTGGATCTGCTGTGATCATCGCGGGCAGCGCAGCGGCCATCGCGACGGGCAATCTGGATTATGCGGAAAAGGGTTTTGATCTGGGTGGCAGCCTGATCGATGCCCCTTTGAATGCCGACGGATCATTGCCGCTCAGCCCGGACATCATCATAGCGGCACCGCCACCGGACGTGCCCGTTGACACGCCGACTGCCTCGCAAAAGGGAGGGCAGAACTGATGCGTGTTTTCCTGATCTTGATCACCGCTTTCGCTTTGATCCGCACCGACGCCGAGGCGGGTTCGAGCACGGTTCCGGCCAACCGGTTTTCGCCCGAGGACATTGCCGGCTTTTCAAAACAGATTGAAGACGAACTCGCTGCTCAAGGCGCGGGTCTGGCCATTGTTTTTCGCTCCGGTCAGCCGCGCGAAAACCTGCCGGATGGCATTTCTTACACGCATGGCGCCTTCTGGGCTCACCAGCCCATCGAAACCGCTGATGGCCGAACGCTTTACGGCTATGCTTCCTATAATCTCTATCACGGCGTTGAAGACCGGCGCACATCCTATCTCGCCCAGGACTGGCCGTTTGACTTTGTCTCCGGTGATCAGGCGGGTGAGGTTGGCATCATCATCCCCTCGCCGGAAATGCAACGCCGCCTGATCCAGCTGATCGCCTCGCCGGACTATGCGGCCTTGCACAATCCGGACTACTCCCTGATCTCCAACCCCCATGATTTGCGATATCAGAATTGCATCGAATTCCTGCTGGATGTGATTGCAGCGGCTGCTTGGGACACCAGCGACCGGCCGCAGATCAAGGCCAATCTGGCGGCGCATTTTCAACCGGCCAGAATACGCGTTGGCTTCCTGGAGCGCCTGTTCGGTCCCGCCGTCGATGAGCGGGTTCGTACCGAGGATCACGGCAGCCGCATCTATACGGCGACCTTTCGATCACTTGGCGACTTCATGCTGGAGAATAATCTGGCGAGCGAGGTTTACGAGCTATCCGCCAATCATTTGACGGGTGCGCCGGACGCCTGATTGGCCAGCACATTCTCACCGAGCTCGGGCGGGCGGACCATCAGGTCGAGCATGCCGGTCACCATCTCGATTTCGCCGAGCAGAGTGCGCACCCGTACTTCGTCATCCAGCGGTTTGAACAGGCTGCCCGGTTCAAAGAGGTTGCCGGTCTCGACCGCGATTAACAGTTCGCCGCCGCCTTGGCGTTCATCGAACGCGGCACGGACTTTCTTACCTTTGACGGCGGTTTCCAGCGCCAGCAAGCGCTCCATGAAGGTCGGCGTCAGCAGATAGCGAGACATCACCTGATCGGTGGAATAAACCTCGAATATTTTCTCAAATTTCGGGTCCACCAGACCAACGCGCTCCAGCTTCTGGCCGCCAAATGTCTTGCGTCCCCAACCTTCCAGCGCATTGAAGAAACCGGCATCGCGCGTGATGACGGTGACACCCTCAACGGTGCGCGGAAATTCCACGCGGATCAGAAGGCCGCGAAACACCGTCACCCAGGTCGTGCGTTTATTGGTGCGACGGCGCTGTTCCAGCTTGGCTTCATAGAGCTCGAACACCGAACCATGCCGCTCGCCCATGAAATGGTCTTCAAAATTTTCGCGCTGCGAGGACGGGATCAGGCCATGCTCTCGAAACACATTGAAACGAGCGGGCGCTGCAGGTTTGAGCGCGTAACGCATGCCGGACGCCGAGGCGAGTTGGCTCAAAAGCCCCAATTTGATTTCCTTGCGAAGCGCATTGAGCTTCTTGCTGCCCAGCGCTCCGCCCAGCACCGACAGGCCGACGAGCGCAAAAAATCCAAATTGGGGCGCAAACATCATCGACAGCACGACCAGCGCGACAACCCCCAGCCCGACGCCACCAACGATGCCAAAAACCAGCTCATTCACCGCCTTTTTCCGACGCTCCTCGCGTTCGGACAGGAAGGGCGACAGCTCATCCTTCCAGATGGCTTCCATTTCGGGCGAGAGCGGCGTTGAGTCGGTCATACGCAGAGGCTAGCTGGAATGGAGCATGGCACGCAATCACCCCAATCGCGCACGCGCATCTTCCAGCGCTGCTTTCTGAGACGCATAATCCGCCATCTTGGCACGTTCCACATCGACCAGCGCCGGCGGAGCGTTGGCGACAAATCGCTCATTGCCCAGCTTCTTCTCGAGCCGCGAAATCTCGCCTGCTGTCTTCTCGATTTCCTTGTCGAGACGCGAGCGCTCGGCATCAAAATCAAGCACGCCTTCGAGCGGCAGAGCATAAGTGATTTCACCCACCACTATCTGCGCCGAACCTTCAGGCGCTTGCGCCGCTGGGCCAATGCTGGCCAGTCGTGCCAGCTGACAGATCAGGGCGCTATGTCGCTCCAGCCGTTCCGCGAGCGCTCCATCTGCACCCACGGCCAAACCCGCAGGCTTGGCTTTGGCCGGGATATTCATCTCGGAACGCAGTTTGCGAATTTCTGTGATCAGGCTGACCAGCCAGTTCATCTCGTCTTGCGCAACCGGATTGATCAACCCGTCCGGCGTTGGCCAGTCGGCGACGATCAGCAGGCTGTCGCGGCCCTCTGGCCCGGCGGTTTCGGCCCACAACTCTTCAGTGATGAACGGCATAAAGGGATGCAGCAGCTTTAACGCCACTTCCAACACATAGGCCGTCGTCGCACGGGTTTCGGCCTTGGCGGCCTCCTCATCACCATTGAACAACGGCTTGGCAAACTCCAGATGCCAATCGCAGAACACATTCCAGACAAAGCGATAGGCCGTATTTGCCGCTTCGTTGAAGCGATAGGTTTCAAGGCCAGCGGCGACAGCTTTCGTTGCGGTTTCCGCTTCACCCAGCAGCCATTGATTGACGGTTTGCTTGACCGCTTTCGGGTCAAAATCCGCATCCGGCAGGCAATCATTCATCAAACAGAAGCGCGCTGCATTCCACAGCTTGGTGCCGAAATTGCGATAGCCTTCCACCCGGTCTTTCGACATGCGGATATCGCGGCCTTGCGCGGCCAAAGCCGTGAGGGTGAAGCGCACAGCGTCGGCGCCGAATTCATCCACCAGCTCCAGCGGATCGATCACATTACCCTTGGACTTGGACATTTTCGCGCCCTGCTCGTCGCGAACCAGCGCGTGGATATAAACATCCTTGAACGGCACGACCGGCTGGTCGTTGTCGTCGCGCATGAACTTCATGCCCTGCATCATCATCCGGGCGACCCAGAAGAAGATGATGTCGAACGCCGTCACCAGAACCGAAGTCGGGTAGAAGCGCTCCAGCTCCTTCGTCTGTTCAGGCCAGCCCAGCGTCGAGAATGGCCACAGACCCGACGAGAACCATGTGTCGAGCACGTCCGGGTCCTGAAATAAGGTAACGCGATAATACCCGTCCGCGCTCACCTCGCCAGTCTTCGCTTCGGCGTCCACCTGGGAACTGGCAAAAAAGTCCGAGGTCAGTTCGCACTTAACACCGGCATCTTTGTAGTAATTTACAGCCAGCTCCAGAGCGGCCTCATAAGTCTCAGCACAAAAAGGTACGAGCTTCCCCCAAGCATACGTCTCGACCCATCCGCCATCCAACTTTATCGAATCGGCTGTGGGCCCATACCAAACCGGAATGCGATGCCCCCACCAGAGCTGGCGTGAAATGCACCAGGGCTGGATGTTGCGCATCCATTCAAAATAGGTCTTTTCCCAATTCTTCGGATGGAAGGTCGTGCGGCCATCCTCGACGGCGGCAATCGCATCCTTGGCTAACACATCGGCTTTCACAAACCACTGATCCGTCAGGAAGGGCTCGACGACAACGCCGGAGCGATCCCCGAACGGTTGTTGAACCTTCTTCTCCTCAATCGCGTCCAGCAGGCCCAACTCGTCCATACGCTGAACCAGTTTCTTGCGGGCCTCGAACCGGTCCAGCTCGCGCCATTCGGCGGGAATACGATCCAGCCCGTCAACAGATTCGTCGGCGATTTCGCTGAGATAACGCGCTTCGCGATCAAACAAGTTGACGTTTGCCAGCCCTTGTCGTTGACCCACCATGAAGTCATTGAAATCATGCGCTGGCGTGATCTTCACTGCACCAGAGCCCTGCTCCGGATCGGCATGTTCATCGGCAACAATCGGAATTTCGACGTCCGCAATCGGCAGGCGGATCATCTTGCCAACAAGCCCGGCATAGCGCTCATCATCTGGATGAACGGCCACGCCGGTATCGCCAAGAACGGTCTCCGGGCGGGTCGTAGCGACCACGACATAACCGCGTGTCTCCCACTGTGTCGCCTTGCCGTCGTCGTCAAAGGCAATTGGATGCTCATAGGTCACGCCATCGGCCAACGGATAACGGAAATGCCAGAAATGCCCGTCAACTTCGCGGTTTTCGACTTCCAGATCCGAAATCGCGGTCTGAAAA
>Ga0316204_10008629_pt1 | contig 14004 bp, 14 predicted proteins | sample 6monrhotite_MG_2_FD_205661 | JGI IMG/M metagenome (GOLD analysis project Ga0316204, IMG submission 205661) | Microbial mat bacterial communities from mineral coupon in-situ incubated in ocean water Damariscotta River, Maine, United States -... | ecosystem: Environmental > Aquatic > Marine >... | reverse complement strand
AAGCCGTAAGGTGAGTTATTCATTCTTGGTTTAGCATCGTCAAAATCTTTAACCTTCACCAATGAGACAATAGGAGCAAAGACTTCTTCACATACAATCGCCATATCATCTCTTACATCTGCCATCACACAAGGATAAAACATTCTACCTTCACATTTTACTTCAGTAATGGCTTTCGCGCCCTCATCAATAGCTGACTGAACCCAACCCATCGCTCTAGAAGCCGCATCATTATCAATCACCGGTCCCATAAAGGTATCATCATTATAAGGTGAACCGACTACAAGTTTAGCTGTCTCTTCAGCCATTTTAACTGCGAAGTCATCATAAATATCTTCATGTACATAAATTCTTTGAAGTGAAATACAAACCTGACCTGAGTTTACAAAGGCACCAAGGGTACAACGATTTGCTGCTAAAGCAACATCAGCTGATTTATCTATAAAGGTAGCTGCATTTCCCCCCAACTCCAAAGAGATCTTTTTAATCCCTGCAGACTTGGTGATGATATTTCCAACCGGTACAGAACCTGTAAAAGAGATAACACGAGGGATGTCACTTTCTACTAAGGTTGAACCAACCTCTACATCCCCGTAAACAACAGAGAGTGCATCTTTAACCGCATACTCACTCTCAATAAATAGCTTGGCGAACTTGTAGGCAGTAAGCGGTGCTTCGGGTGTTGGTTTTAAAACAACACAGTTACCAGAAACAAGAGCTGGTGCAAGTTTATGCGCCACAAGGTTTAATGGAAAGTTAAAAGGTGTGATGGCTGAAACAACCCCAACAGGTTCTCTATAAAAGTATGAAATGGTTTTTTTACCTGATGGCATAGCATCCGTGTTAATCGTCTCACCATGCATAGTACGCATGGTCTCAGCAGACAGTGTCACCGTTTCAATTGCACGGTCAACTTCTATGCGTGAAAACATTAAAGGCTTGCCTACTTCATCTGTCATAGTCCGAGCGATATCTTCTCTATTTTCTTTCAATTTTGATGCAACATCTAAAAGCCAATTACATCTTTGTGAAAGAGTAGAAGCCTTAGCACCTGCTGTCGCAGCTTCAGCAATCTTCAAAGCTTTAATCGTATCTTCAGCGTTACATATGGGTGAAGTCGAGACTACCCTATCATCAAAAGGAGAGTGTCTCTCACTCATCTGTGGTTTTGTTGCTTCAGTACTTCCAAAAAATATTTTCGCTTCCATATCTCATCCAATATATAATTTAAATTAGTGCAATTATACATTAACCAAATTTATTTAACTTGTTTTTTACTTTTTTTGTCTAGTATTTCAAAACAAACTAAGGTGCTCGCTTATAGAGCGATGTTTCTTTAGAAAAAAATATTGGATTAAAATGAACTTTTCAAACTTAAACCTTACCATAACTCCTGGACAATTTGGCGTACGTGCCCCAGTAACAAAACCAAATCCAGAGTTTTTAACCCAACTTACAGAAGAAGGTTTTAGAGACCTGGTCTCAAATCATTATGACTTATTAAAAGACAGTGATATTGCGCACCTCTTTCCCGTAGACAATGCTCAAGAATTTGCCGATGCAAAAAAACATTCTGCTGACTTTATGATTCAGATCTGTGGAGGCCCTGCTTATTTTAATCAGTCAAGAGGTGCCCCACAAATGGTTGGAAGACATGCTCCTTTTAAGATCACTGAGCAAGCTAGATTACGATGGTTAGAGTGTTATGCCATGCTTTTACCTTCACTAAGCCCTAAGGTGTCAAACGAGAATATCCAATCTTTTTGGAACTATATAAACGTTTTTTCTCAATGGATGGTCAACACCCCATCTTAAGAATTTCATACATTTCAGCCCTCAATAGGGGCTATCTATCTAGCTCTTTTTTGATTTTACATTTTCTTCAACACTTTTTAGATAGAATCACCTAATTTTAACGAACAAATTTCGGAGCAAACAATGAACGAAGCCAAATATATTTGGATGAATGGTGAGTTTAAACCTTGGAAAGAGGCGCAAACTCATGTACTTTCACACACACTACACTACGGAAACGGTGTTATTGAAGGGACAAAAGCTTATAAAACAGACAAAGGTTATGCAATCTTTCGTCTGAATGAGCATACAACTCGCCTATTAGAGTCAGCAAAGATGACACTTATTGATATCCCTTACACTGTTGAAGAGCTAAATCAAGCACAAATCGACCTTCTTAAAAAGAATGAATTTAAAGGCGATAATGTTTACCTTCGCCCTTTCTCATTTTTAGGATATGGTGCTATGGGTGTTTATCATAAAGAAGCTCCTGTTGAGACTGTTCTTGCAGCATGGGAATGGGGTGCTTACCTTGGTGAAGAGGGTCTAAAAAGCGGTATTCGTTTAAAGATCGCTTCAATGTCACGTCCAGCCAATACCTCAAATATGGGTAAAGCAAAGGCAACCGCTAACTATCTTAACTCTCAAATGGCTAAATTTGAAGCGATCGAGTGCGGTTATGATGAAGCGCTTCTTCTTGATGATCAAGGTTATGTGGCTGAAGCAAGCGGTGCGTGTTTCTTTATGGTCTATAAAGGTCAGTTAATCTCTCCTCCAAATGACAACTCTTTAGAGTCAATCACACAAAAAATGGTTATCGAACTGGCTCAAGATATGGGCCTTGACGTTGTTCGTCGTCGTATCACTCGTGAGGAAGTATATGTTGCTGATGAGGCCTTTTTAACAGGTACAGCGGCTGAGATCACACCTGTTCGTGAAGTTGATGCACGTGTTATCGGTGAAGGTTCACGTGGACCAATCACAGAGAAAATTCAGAGTACTTATTTTGACATCGTTTTCGGACGTAATGCAAAATATGAACACTACTTAACATATATTGATTAAGGAAACTAAGATGGGAATGTATAAAATGGCAACAGATATGAACGATTACTTCAACAAGAAGAAAAAAACAGGCGGTACAGGTGGCGGTGGAAACTTTCCTCCAAAAGGTCCAAAGGCTCCAAACATTGATTTTAATTTTAAAGGTTCTGGTTTTATATACTTTATCATTGGTCTAGTTGTGCTAATGCTTTTAGCAAAACCTTTTACAATTGTTGAAGAGGGTCAACGTGGTATCCTTTCTACTAATGGTAAATATGAAGCAAATGCGCTTCTTCCGGGACTTCACTTCATCGTTCCAGTTATTCAAAAAGTATATATCGTAGATACTAAGGTACGTATTATCAACTATGCAGACAGAATTGACAGATCATCTGCTACAGGTGAAGGACTTACAGTAAAGCCAGCAATTACTGTCTTGGATAAGCGTGGTCTTCCTGTTGGTATTGAACTAACTGTTCAGTACCGTCTTAATGCGACAAATGCTGCTCAAACAATTTCTAACTGGGGATTTTCTTGGGAAGAGAAGATCATCAATCCTGTTGTTCGTGATGTTGTTCGAAATGTTGTCGGTCAATATGACGCAGAATCTCTTCCTGCAAAACGTAATGAGATCGGTGCTGCAATCGATCTAGGTATTAGTAAAAATGTTGATAAACAAGAAAATGCACCCGCTAATCTTGAGTCAGTTCAGCTTAGAGAGATCATACTTCCTCAGAAAGTTAAAGATCAGATCGAGCGTGTTCAACTTGCAAAACAACAAGTAGAACAAGCACAACAAGAAGTTGAAAAAGCGAAACAAGATGCTTTCAAACGTGAAGAAACAGAACGCGGTAAGGCTAATGCCATCAAGATCGAAGCTGAAGGTGCAGCATCTGCTATTACCATTAAAGCAAAAGCGCAAGCTGCAGCAAATAGAGTTATCTCAGCTTCATTAACAAAACAACTTATCCAACTTGAGCAGATCAAGATTCAAGGTAAGTTCAATGAAGCACTTTCAACAAACAAAGACGCAAAAATCTTCTTAACACCTGGTGGTTCAACGCCAAATATCTGGGTTGATATGAAAGACAAGCAACAACGTACTACCGCTAAGTAAGACTTTTTTATCTGGAGCATTCCTCCAGATAAAGTTTTAAATTAAATCTACATCAAGTCGATTTTGTTTAATACTTTTTATAAAGAAAGAAATAACATATGCAAGATACACTAAACAAAGTCGATTGGGAAAAGTCTGAGCTTCTTCCTGTTATTGTTCAAGAAGTGGGAACAAATGAAGTTCTAATGATGGCTTATATGAACCAAGAAGCCCTTGAGCTGTCACTTACTACTAAAATAGCACACTACTTCTCACGTTCGAAACAACGCATCTGGAAAAAGGGTGAGAGCAGTGGTCATACCCAAGCTATCTCTGAATTTCTTCTTGATTGTGATAACGACACCCTTCTTATCAAAGTAAAACAAGAAGGTGTTGCTTGTCATACAGGTCGTAAATCTTGCTTCTTTACTAACATAGAAACAGGTGAAACTGTGTCTGAGGTTGAAGTTGAACTAGCGTCTACTTATGGTGTTATTGATGAACTTTATCACACTCTACTTGAACGTAAAAATGCAGACCCGGAGACTTCATGGACAGCCAAACTGTTTGCTAAAGGTGAAAACACCATCCTTAAAAAGATCGTTGAAGAAGCCGGTGAATTATGTTTCGCAGTTAAAGATGATGACCATGAAGAGATTGTGTATGAAAGTGCTGACTTAGTCTATCACTGTATGGTTGCGCTTGCACTTAAAAACATCTCTCCTGATAGAGTCAAACAAGAGCTTGCCCGTCGTTTTGACATGAGTGGTATTGCTGAAAAAAATTCTCGTAAAGACTAAGTTTAGAAAAGGTCTCATTATTGAATAAGTTAAAAACAATTTTTCAATCGTTTTTAGAAACACTGCATTTATATGATTATGTATTATTTTCAGCCTCGGCTGCACTTTTTTTACTTCTTTTGATCCTCGCCATTATACTTCGTAACAAGGTCGGATTTTCACTTTTTTTAGTCTTATTGTCTTTTATTATTTTAATTGCCGGTCCTATAGTCGGATACAAATATGTACATTCAAGTATCTATAAAACAGAAGTAAGTGATTTAAGTATTAAAAAACTAGAGTTTTCCCAGGCCATCGTTATAAAAGGCACTCTCACAAACCTAGGACAAGAAGCCTTTAAAAGGTGTACTGTCTCATCCAGTGCATACAAAGGCGCTGACAATTTTCTTGAGGAACTGGTCTATCCATTAAAACCCTTTATGAAAAGGTCGATTATAAAAGAAGAAAATATAGACATTAATAAAAGTACCGATTTCAAGCTAATGCTTGAACCATTTACCTACTCCAAGGAGTACAATATCTCTGTTAAGGTTGATTGTATATGACAACATATTTCACTATTTGGCACTGGACTGCAATAACGGTGTTTTCACTTATTTTTTTATTTTTAGTCCTACTATCTTTAAAAGAGACAAACCAGAAGAACATACTTTCTATGATCTTTGCATCCTTTTTAGTGATTGTCACGGCTGGTGCTTTTAGCTTAATGGCTATTGACAAATACACCAAAAAAGCAACCATTTATGGGGTAAAAAACACAAGGATCTTAAGAAACGAGACCATTGTCTTTACAGGCTATGTTAAAAACAAGGGTGATTATACTATTGGAAAGATCGACCTGACTGTTAAACTGGTCAATAAAGGGCATGTTACAGGTAATGTAAAAGGAGGAAGTTATTATAAGCCTAGCGGCATGTTTGACTTCCTATCCTCATTTGGAGGAAATGTTAAATCTTATAAACCTCAAAAAGTAGAAAATACCTACACTGTAGCAAAAAACATAGAACCGGGAAAAGCAACCTTTTTTCGTGTCGAGATGCCATATCCCCCCTACTTTAAACATGTTTCGGAGTTTACAAGTATTTCTGCACACTAAAAAAGTGTCTATAGACTTTTCTTAGTATTAAAGAGTATATCCGATGTATCAGTACTTTAAACCAACTGTTTTTAGGGTTTTATTGATATTTCGTATTTGAGCATTTCTATCTCTGCACCAATTAGGAGCGATTAATGAATCATCATCTATACCTGCTGTAATACGTTGAACACTTACATCTTTTGGTTTCATCTGTATTGACTCCAGTAAGACTTCAAGATAAAGTTCTTCAGAAATTGGTTCAAAATCACCACGATTATATTCATTTGCAAGGGCTGTTCTTTTGGTTACATATAGGGGATGGTATTTAACCGAGTCAATTCCCCATTCATAAGCCTTCTTAGCTGTCTCTAACATCATCTTTTTATCTTCACCCGGAAGACCAAAGATAAGATGACCACAGACATTCAATCCCAGGGCTTTAGATTTTAAAATAAGTTGTTTAACATTATCACTGTCATGACCACGATTAATGCGCTCTAAGGTCTCATCATAAATAGACTGGATACCAAACTCGATCCATATCTCTTTTGTCTTGTTTAGCTCGGCTAAGTATTCTAAGGTTTCATCAGTAACAGAGTCTGAACGTGTACCAATGCTGAGACCAACAACATCGTCGCTTAAAGAAAGGGCCTTGTCATATAAGGCTTTTAGCGTATCAAAAGGCGCATAGGTATTTGTAAAAGATTGAAAATAGACTAAAAATTTTTCAGCCCCATACTCCCGTTTGGATTTAGATGCAATCACTTCAAACTGTTTTTCAAGCTGAAGGAGCTGTTTTTCAAGATGTGGGTTTTCTGTTGAGTCAAGGTTTAAATGAAAACCCTTTAGCTCTTTGACTTCATCTAAACTTGGTGAGAATGAATCATTTTCACAAAAGGTACATCCACCTCTAGCTACTGTTCCATCTATATTTGGGCAAGTAAACCCTGAGATAGAGATAGGTGCTTTATAAACTTTGGTATTAAATTTATCTTTGAGGTATCCCCCAAAAGTATATACTTGTTCTTGCATATTCAACTTCTTTCAATGTCCTCAATAAAGGACTTCATTTTCTAAAAGTGCGTAGTATAAACTACAGAGGGAAAAGACGCATTTCGCTTCTCTTTCTTACCCTCTCTTTAGGCATTTCATATAAAAATTTGACAGAGGCAAATTCTAATATAAAATGGATTATTAAATTTCTAAGAAAGAAGTATGACTTCTTTCTTAGTAAAGATACTCACCCGTAAAACAGGCCGTACAGTATTCATCATTTTCAGATGCAACAGACTTTAATAAGGCATCGTGTGTTAGGTAAGCTAAAGAGTCAGCTCCCATAAACTTACACATCTCTTCATTGTTCATGTTAGCCGCCAACAAATTCTTTTTATCAGGTGTATCAATCCCATAATAACATGGATCAGTTGTAGGAGGTGAAGAGATACGCATATGAACTTCTGCCGCTCCCGCTTCTTTTAACATCTTAACAATTCTTTTTGATGTTGTACCACGAACAATTGAATCATCAATAACAATAAGCTTTTTACCCTTGATCAGACTTGTAATAGGAGAAAGCTTCATCTTTACTTTCAGATCACGCATCTGCTGTGTTGGTTCAATAAAAGTACGCCCAATATAGTGGTTACGCATTATTCCCATCTCATAAGGGATGCCACTCTCTTGTGCATATCCCAATGCTGCCGGAACGCCACCATCTGGAACAGGTACTACCATATCTGCTTCAACAGGATCTATTTTAGCAAGTTCAGCCCCCATATTTTTACGCATTTGATAAACATTTTTTCCAAATACATCTGAATCAGGACGGGCAAAATAGACATATTCAAAAATGCAGTGTTTAGGTGTAGGCTCATACACTTGAATCGACTGAAGTTCTTTGCCCTTTTCAAATATAATAAGCTCACCCGGTTTTACATCACGAATATATTCAGCACCAACAAGATCAAAAGCACAAGTCTCAGATGCTACGATATAACCATCACCAACCTTACCTATACTTAATGGACGCAAACCATGAGGATCACGCATTGCAAACATCTTTTTACGTGATAAAAAGACTAAAGAGTAAGCGCCTTCAATCTTTTTAACCGCATCGACAATACGGTCGATGAGTTTATCTTCTTCAGATTTTGCAATTAAGTGGATAAGGTTTTCTGTGTCCATAAAGGTTTGAAAGATCGCGCCTCTTTTAATCAGTCTATCACGTACTTCTTGAGCATTAGTAAGATTACCATTATGAACGATAGCCATCTCCCCTAGATCATAACGAGCGAATACAGGTTGTGCATCAAGAATAGAATCATCCCCCGCTGTTGAATAACGATTATGCCCAATTGCAGAACTACCCTTTAACGTAGTAAGTTTTTCATCATTAAATACCTGAGAAACAAGCCCTCTGTCCTTAATTGTATGAACCTTTTTACCATCCGCAGAAGAGATCCCACAAGCCTCTTGCCCACGATGCTGCAAAGAGTGAAGCGAGAAGTACGCTAATTTAGAAGCCTCAGGATGATTAAAAATCCCAACCACTGCACATTTTTCGTTTAATTGTCTTTCCATTAATCCAGTCCTAGGCAATCAGATATATTATATAGACCAGCTTCTTGTGAAACCAGCCATTTTGAAGCGCGTAAAGCTCCTTTAGAGAAGGTATGTCTTGAAGTAGCTGTATGGTTCATCTCAATGAATTCACCATCATTATAAAAGCCAACCGTATGACGTCCCACAATGTCACCCCCGCGAAGTGCCATTACAGCTATCTCATCTTGTGTACGTTCTCCAATGTTTCCATTACGTCCACTTACACGAACTTTATCTAGATCAAGTCCACGTCCTTTTGCTGCAGATTCAGCTAAAGTCAGTGCTGTTCCTGATGGTGCATCTTTTTTATGTTTATGATGCATCTCAACAACTTCAATATCAAAGCCTTCAAGAACATTTGACGCTTGTTGAACCAGTTTAGATAAAACAGCTACACCTAATGACATATTAGTCGCATATAAAATAGGCATTTTTTCAGATGCATCTTTCAGTAAGTTAAATTGGTGTAACTCTAAACCCGTTGTTGCAATAACAAGCGGCTTAGGCTTGTCTATAGCTTTTTCCAAAAGTGCCTGTGTCGCGTCAGGCAATGAAAAATCAATAACAACATCACAAGCTTTCAGAAAAACATCTAAATCATTTGTGACAAGTGCAGAAGGATCAATAGCAAAATCAAGACTATTTCTTACATACACTGCAGAAAGTTCTAATGCTTCTTCTGTTTTAAGGTCTTCTAAAAGAAGCTTCCCTACTCTACCTGTTCCACCGTATACACCAACTTTAATCATTTCCTACCTTGTAACAATTTATCTATTTTACTCGAAAAAACATGCTGCCAGCATATTTCTTAATTCGAGGTATCATTTAATTTTTCATCTATATAAGTAATAACATTTACACCGGCAACTGCACCATCACCTGCTGCAGATACAACTTGCTTTGGAGCATCAATGCGAAGGTCACCTGCTGCAAATAAACCAGGTATATTTGTTCTCATCTTCAAGTCAACAATAACATTCCCTTGTTCATTAATCTCACAAATAAAATTGCCGTTCTCATCTTGTAGGATAGAGTTGTTTACGTTCATACCTACAAAGGTAAAGATCCCAGGGACCTGTAAGTCACGTTCACCCTCAGGTGTCATTACTTTAAGTCCATTTACACCCATTGCATCGCCATATGCTTCAACAATCGTTGTGTTCAAAACAAGTTCAATATTTTCTGTTTCTTTTAGACGTTTAACCGTATTTGGAGCTGCACGGAAAGTGTCACGTCTATGCACTAAGTAAATTTTAGAACAGATATTAGAAAGATAAAATGCTTCTTCAAGCGCAGTATCACCACCACCAATGACAGCGACTTCTTTACCTTTGTAAAAAAAGCCGTCACAAGTAGCACAAGTAGATACTCCCTTGCCAAAAAGTTCATCTTCACCTTTAAAGCCGGCACGTTTAGGTGTAGAACCTGTACAAACAACAACAGACATCGCGTCTTCTGTTGTTCCATCACCTTTGTGAATCGTAAAGTTTCCATCTGCTTTTAGCTCAACTCGTTTGACTTCCACCATAGCGTGTTTAAGACCAAAACGTTGACACTGTTCAGGCCATGGCATCATCAAATCCATACCTGATATCTCACCTGTCGCACCAGGATAATTTTCTATCTCAGAAGAACCTGTGATCTGACCACCAGGCATTCCCATTTCAAACATCGTTACATTATTTAATCCACCACGCGTTGCATACAGTCCAGCAGTTAAGCCAGCAGGACCACCACCGATAATTGCTAAATCTAACATCTACAAACCTTCTTAAAATTATTATTTATAAGCACCTAAGTGCGCGAGCTTTCCGCTGAGGAAAACCCAGTGTTAACGCAGGTAAATGAGCTTTTTCTCATTTGGCGTCATTATTATAGTTCTTTTGGTATTTCATTAATTGTATCTAGTTCTGCAATGATACTATTTTGTTTATAAAGACCCTCTTTAACTTTCTTTATAATAAACACAGATGGAGTTTTATATATATTAAATCTCTGTACAATACTCAAAATTGTATTGGTTCCGGAGCGAACATAGGTAACATGTTCATTAGAAGGAAAGTTTTGCTGGTAATAGTCTATAGCTAAAATTTTATATTTAGGGCGAAGTTTATTGAGGTTTTCTACTGTTCCTGCTTTTTTGGAGCTATAAAAGACGACAAGGTATTGTTCTTCAGTAGGTGTAAAGACATCGGCTTTTTCATAAACAAGCCATTTATCAAAGTCAATAAATTTATATTCTTGAAATTTGTAGTTGAAGTAAGCGAAGGCAATCGCTATCATGCCCGCACCAAAAAAAGAGGCTAGAAGGGTACCGACTGAAAACAGTCCGCTACCGCGACGTGCCATAAATTATGCTAATAGAGCGTTAAGTTTTTCTTCAAAAGCTTGTTTAGAAGCTGCGCCAACCATCTGTTCAACAACTTCACCATCTTTGAAAAGAATAATAGTTGGGATTGAACGGATACCGTATTTAATTGCGATATCTTGCTCTTCATCTGTATTTACTTTACAGATTTTTGCCTTACCGTCATAATCTTCTGCTAGTTCTTCGATCACTGGAGCGATCATACGACATGGACCACACCATGGTGCCCAAAAGTCAACAAGAGCAACGCCCTCTTTAATAGTGTCTTCAATATTTGATGATGTAACTTCGATGTATTTTGCCATCTTTAGTTCCTTATTTAATTTTAATTAGAGGTATTATAGCGAGCATATTCTTTAGATTATCTTAGCTGATTTTTAATTAGGAGTCAATTTGTCGTATTTAAAGAAAAGCCCTAAATAGTGATATTTTCTATCAATTCACATCTGTTTTCTTGAACAGAAATCGCATCAATCTGAAAAGCCAGATCTAAGTTCTTTTTCTGCATAAATCGTTGCGCTGTGTTAATAACATGCTGAAGCTTTTTAGGGGTAATGTTGTATAAAGGATCATACGATGAACCTGACTTCACTTCTATAAAATGAAGCACCTCATCTTTAATGGCAATAATATCAATTTCACCGCCACGAAGCGTAAAATTTCTTTCAATGATTTGAAAGCCAAGAGTTTGAATATAAAGACAGGCCTTATCTTCTGCAATATCTCCAAGGGCCCTACTCATTTAAAACTCAATTGCAAAGTAAATAGTGAATAAAAAAACATTTAAGCACCTTATTTACGCACAAATAATCTCAACTTGAATCGATTTAAATGCTGCTGTCATGATAAGCTCATCACTTTTGTCACCAAATATATGGTTTAGTTTTGAGTCAGCATGGTGAAATGTTGTATAAAGTGTTTTTGGCTGTACTTTATCTGTGAATTTTACTCTCAATGGATTCGTCTGTCCAAATGGCGTTTTTAAGATAACTTTTTCAGAGGTAAAGTCAGCTGCATCATCTTCATGTACCAAAAGTGTGTCTTCTGTATGCTTTTTCATCAGTTTTTCAGTGTACTTTGTTTGTGCAGAGTTATTATAGTGAGCCATAATTCTACCTGTTGTTAGGTGGTATCCTTTAAGCTCTTTCTTCGTGATCTCTTCTACCATACCTGAAAGTGTATAACCATGGTATCTAAATGCACCTATACCATCTTGTGTTCTAAAGTCTTCTCTATGAAGTACCGGAGTACCTGTTCCATCTTCTTTAATTGGCCATGAGATTCCAGCTTTTTCATTGTCTCGAAGTACCTTATATGAAGCACCTGTAAATCTATTGGTAGCAGTTTTTCTTACATCTTCCCAGATATCTTCAGATGAATTAAAATCATAACCTCCACCCATTTTCTCATCAAGAAGTTTAATAACTTCCCAATCATCAGGCATATCACATGTTACTAAAGGTGTTGAAAGATGTACTTTTCTCATGGCATTGATGTAGATACCCGTTTTCTCATAGGCTGACTTAACACCTACAACAATATCAGCACGCTGTGCAATATCTGTCATAAATAGTTCTTGAACAAAGATAAGTTCTAGGTTTTCAAAAGCTTCGATAAGTTTGTTGAGGTTTGGATGGATATGCGTTAAATCTTCTCCAATGTTTAGAACCCCTCTAATAGAACCGTCTAACATGCCATCTACAAGCTGAGGCGTCATAAGACCAACCTCTTTTGGTGCTTGATAATCAGGAGCATAATAAGGAAGCATACCCATGTCACATGCACCTTGAACATTTGTTTGTCCGCGAAGAGGCATAACACCCGCTCCGTCTTTACCAATGTTACCTGTCATTAGTGCAAGGTGAACAATGGCCATAACTGCGTATGAACCATCTACATGCTCAGTAATTCCAAGTCCCCAAAGAATTAAAGACTTTTTAGTTGCATATTCTCTAGCAATTTCAGGAAGCATATCAGCTAGGTATTCATAACCTTCAACATCTCTAAAAAACTCTGGATTTGCATAAGGATCTTTTAGGATATTTTCTTTGAAGTGTTCCCAGTTTTTTGTTCTAGTTTTGATAAAGTCTTTGTGGTATAACTCTTCCGTGATGATGGTATAAGCTATCATATTTAAAACAAGTAGGTTTGACTCGTGTGGTGTAATAGCCTTATATTTTGAAAATTTATGAAGCTTGATCTCACGTACATCAAAACATGCTATACCTGTACCATTTTGCGCCGCTTTAATCATACGGTTACCAACAATGGGGTGTGCTTCAGTAGTATTTGAACCCATAACTATCATGAACTCTGTTTTATAAATATCATCAAATGGATTTGAGGCTGCACCTTCACCAATAGTAAGTCTCATACCCTTAAGTGATGGTGAATGACAAACTCTTGCACAGTTATCAACATGTGGAGAGTCTAGAGTAAAACGAGTAAACTTTTGGAAGTAGTATGCAGACTCACAAGAACTTCTCGCTCCACCAAGTGAACATACAGATTTTTTTCCATATTTTGCTTGGATGTCTTTAAGTTTCATAGCACCTGCAGTTGTAGCTGCTTCTACGTCAGTTTCATACCATGTATCGTCAAGGTCGGTTAAGGTATCAGATATCTCTTCTTTAATATGGGGGTTTTTGTCTAAGAAACTTTTACGAATTCTAGGTACTTTGATTCTTTCTTTAGAGTCAACGAAGTCAAATCCATATTTACCCTTAATACAAAGCTGACCTTCAGAGGTAGCTCCATCTGGGTGTGCAAAAATCTTTTTAATTTTGTTTTCTTTTACGTCTACATGGGCAGCAATATCACAGCCTACACCACAGTATGCACAAACACTATCAATAACTTCCACGAAATCACCTTACGAGTATAAAGAACACTCTTGAAAAATTAATTATGATATTTTAGCTTGTTTGCTCTTAAAAATAGAGCAAATAGGACAATGCCTTAAATCATTTAAGTCTGTATAAGATGAGGAAATTGAATGAAGTTTATATCGAAACCAAGAAGGTCTCGATGAAGTATCTACCTAGTTGATTGAAGAGAGGATTCCAATCGCTAGTTCTTGAGAAGCTAGGATAGATGCTTGTGTTGCTACTATATTGATACTTTGCAGCTCTTGCGTTATAAGGATTTGATCCGCTTCAAGACCAATATTATCTGACATAACAAGAATAAGATCAGCCATTTCCAAGATAGAATTTGACATCGA
>Ga0316204_10008627_pt1 | contig 14008 bp, 16 predicted proteins | sample 6monrhotite_MG_2_FD_205661 | JGI IMG/M metagenome (GOLD analysis project Ga0316204, IMG submission 205661) | Microbial mat bacterial communities from mineral coupon in-situ incubated in ocean water Damariscotta River, Maine, United States -... | ecosystem: Environmental > Aquatic > Marine >... | reverse complement strand
TTGAAGTTTATGTCGGCGGCGGCATGGGCCGAACCCCGATGATCGGAAAACTGATAAATGACTTCGTGCCGGAAAAAGATCTGCTGATCTATACAGAGGCGATTATGCGGGTCTATAATCAATTTGGTCGCCGGGACAATAAATATAAGGCACGCATTAAAATTCTGGTGCATGAGCTGAAATTACCGGAATTCACCCGCCGGGTGGATGCGGAATTCGCCGCCCTCATGCAGGAGGGTGCTGTAATCCTGGACGCTGCGGAAATTGACCGGGTTGCGGCGTATTTTACCGGCCCTGATTATGCTCTATTACCAGATAAGAGTGGCGCCCTGGAGCAGAAATTGCAGGATGATAAGGATTTTGCATTATGGGTTAAACAGAATATCCTGGCCCATAAAAAACCGGGATATGCCATCGTTAATCTGTCGCTAAAAAAACCGGGCGTACCGCCGGGCGATATTACGGACACGCAGATGGCTGCGGTGGCAGATCTTGCGGATCAATATAGCTTCGGAGAGGTCAGATCAACCCATGAACAGAATCTGGTTTTTTCTGACGTTAGAAAAGATGACTTATATGCCTTATGGCAAGCATTGAAAGAAACTGGATTTGCAGAGCCGAATATTGGGACTCTGCAGGATATGATTTGCTGCCCGGGGCTGGATTTCTGTACGCTGGCCAATGCGCGGTCCATTCCTATTGCGGATAAAATTACGACCCGCTTTGATGATATGGATTATTTGTATGATCTGGGCGAGTTGAAACTGAAAATGTCAGGCTGCATCAATGCTTGCGGTCACCATCATGTGGGTCATATCGGTATTTTAGGGGTCAATAAAAAAGGTCAGGAATCCTATCAGATTACCCTGGGCGGGTCGGCTGGCGATGATGCGTCGATTGGTAAGATTATTGGTCCCGGTTTTGATCAGGATGAAATTATCCCCGCTCTGAATAATATTTTGACAACTTTCATTGATCTTCGGCAAGAGGGTGAGGAATTCATCGAGGCCTACCGCCGTGTGGGTATGGCGCCTTTTAAGGAGCAGCTTTATGCAAATCATTAAAAACAAGGCCGTCGTTGAGGATAGCTGGGTGCATTATTCAGGAACAGGGGATCTGCCGGAAGGAAATGTCATTCTGTCACTGAAAGATTTCCGGGAAATGGCCCCCCAGGGCCGTAAAATTGGCGTGCAGCTTGAGCCGGGCGATTTAGCCGATGATATTCGGGATGATCTGGACAGAATTGACCTGATTGCGATAAATTTTCCGACCTTCATGGATGGCAGGGGCTATTCCCTTGCCAAAATTTTGCGGGATCGTTATGGCTACCAAAAAGAAATTCGTGCCGTTGGTGATATTATGCGGGATCAGCTGTTTTACCTTCAGCGCTGCGGTTTCAATGCTTATGAAATTAAGGCCGGCCGGGACATTATGGATGCTGTAAAAGGCTTGGAGGATTTTTCTGTCACCTATCAGGTCTCCGCCGATGAAAAGCAGCCGATCTATCGCCGCCGGGAAATTTCAAGCCAGTAATGGGCATGAAACGCGGCGAGTGGAATATTAATGGCGATGAGGTGCCTCATTCAATATTATTCAAAGTGGGAAGCAGGCGTATTATTCTGCTTTTTTCATGATATATGACCTTCAGTTTATGACCCTCAGAAGAACGCTATAGACGGCTCTATATATTTATGCATAATAAACGCATAATATTACGATAATTTTCGAAAAATAGAATAATGTTTTGTATTGATGCTATAAAACAGAATGATCTGCTTAAAATAGCAGGACTTCTTGATCAGGCCTTTGGCAATGACCGGTTGAATAAGGCCGCTTACCGCCTGCGGGAAGGGGTGGCGGCATTACCAGAGTTATCTTTTGTGATTCGCAAGGGCGATATGCTTCAGGCAAGCCTGCAATTTTGGCCGATTTTGATCAAGGACGGCGATCATAAGATTGAGGCGATTTTGCTCGGGCCCATTGCCGTACGTGCGGATTGCCGGGGACTGGGGATTGGCCTTAAACTAATGACCTATGGCCTGAACAAAGCAAAAGAACTTGGCCATCAAAGGGTGATTCTCGTGGGGGATGAGGCCTATTATAATAAAGTTGGCTTTACCCGCGATCTGGCAATGGGGCTTGATATGCCCGGCTGCGCGGATAAAGCGCGTTTACTGGCACAGGAACTGGTGCCGGGGTCCCTGAAAGGGGTGACGGGCGTGATTTCAAAAATAAAATAGCGGTAAATGTCTTCTCATTGTTCTGTGAATTTCATATATTAGGTAAATGACAGATAAAAAAAATACTTCTTTCCGGCCGGATTTATTCGCTCTGGAGGCGCAAAAGGCTTCTGGCTCAAAGGGCCTGCCGCCGGTTCACCTGTGGAATCCTGAATTTTGCGGCGATATTGACATGCATATCAAGCGCGATGGCAGTTGGGATTATATGGGCTCGGCGATCGCGCGTCCGGCAATGGTAAAATTATTTTCCACTATTTTGCGACATGATGATGATGGCAAATATTATTTGGTAACGCCGGTGGAAAAAGTCGGTATCCGGGTAGATGATGCCCCGTTTGTTGCAGTAGAATTGAGGGTTGAGGGTGAGGGCCGGGATCAAATTCTGCATTTTAGAACCAATGTGGATGATGTGGTTATTTTGGATCAGGCCCATCCTCTGCGGCTTGAATTCTCAGCGAACGGCGCACCATCGCCTTATATCTTGGTACGCGGCAAACTCGAAGCCCTGATTGCTCGTCCCGTCTATTACCAATTGGCTGATATGGTTGAGGAAATCGACGGCCAGTACGGCGTATGGAGCGCAGGAATTTTCTTTGGTTTAGAGCCTGTTCCGGCCAGCCCATGAGACAAAAAATTACCGATATATTCGCCGGTTATGATCCTGGGCAGGCCCGCGCCCGACAGACGGCGGAATGTCGCACCCTGCGGCGGCCAGACTATGGTGACCATAATATTTATCGGCCAAATGAGGATTATGATGAGGGTTATCCGGCGGCGGAACTGCCCCTCAAACCAGCGGCGGTGCTGATACCCCTGGTGGATCATCACGGCGGGATGACGGTATTGCTGACCAAAAGGGCGCAGCATTTAAAAACCCATTCCGGGCAGGTGAGCTTCCCCGGCGGGCGGTGCGAGCCCGGGGATGCCGATGCCATGGCAACCGCGCTACGTGAAACGGGGGAGGAAGTGGGCATCGCCGCGCCCCATATTGATGTCCTTGGGGCGATGGAGGATTATGAAACGGTGACTGGTTTTGTGATAACGCCGGTGGTGGCTATCATTCAACCGACCTACAGCATAAAAGTCGATTCGGGCGAGGTGGCAGAGGCTTTTGAACTGCCGCTTAGTTATATTCTGGATGAGGCCAATCATGAAATACAAAGCCGAATGTGGCAGGGCCACCAGCGGCATTATTATGTGGTGAAAAATGAAAAACATGATGTCTGGGGCGCGACAGCCGCCCTATTGGTGCGATTTGCCAAACTGATCAATGGCCAAAATTTATGAACATCGTCAAAAAACTATCTCTGCAAGATCATCCCTGGCTTAGGGCATCGCCCCTGGTCACGCTGCTTAATCTGTTAAATTCAGATGGCCAGAATGCCAGAATGGTGGGCGGCTGCGTCAGAGATGCCCTGCTGGGCCGGGAGATTATGGACATCGATATCGCCTGTTCTCTTGCGCCGGAAGACGCCATGACGCGGCTTGAAAAGGCTGGTGTGAAGGTCATTCCGACCGGGCTGAAACATGGCACAATCACAGCGGTGATTGAAAAGGCCAGTTTCGAGGTCACCACATTACGGCGGGATGTCCAAACGGATGGCCGTCATGCTGATGTTGCTTTCACCGATGACTGGCTGATCGATGCGGAGCGGCGGGATTTCACCTTTAATGCGCTGTATCTTGATCGTGACGGTAGTCTTTATGACCCTTGTGATGGGTTAAGGGATGTTGCCGCGCGGCGGGTTCGCTTCATTGGGGACCCTGATCAGCGCATTGAAGAGGATGCCCTGCGCATATTGCGTTTTTTCCGCTTTGCCGCCCAGTTTGGACAGGGTGAGCTGGATATTAAAGGGCTGGAAGCCTGTATCAATAATAAGAGGTTGATCGAAAATTTGTCCGGGGAACGTCTGGCCCAGGAATTTTTTAAAATCCTGAAAGCCGAAAATCTGTTACCGATCATAAAGCTCATGCATGAGAAGGGAATATTGGCAAAAATTATCCCAAAGTCCGAAAATTTGCAAAATTTAACAGGTTATGTGCATTTGGAAGAGTCTCTTGGAAGATGTAATATTCTGGCCCGTCTTTCCAATCTGTTGCCTAAGGATAGTGACGCGGCTGATGACATAAGTCGTCATTTGAAGTTATCCAGTAAACAAGCCAAAATCCTGAAAAATTATACCGCCCATGATATTGGCCTTCGGGCAGATATGGCCCAGAAAGACATCCGGCGCAGCATATATCTTTCGGGCAGGGATATATTTATTTTCGCATTGCTGCAATATTGGGCAAGAGCCAACCAGGATGTGAATCATGAGGGCTGGCGTAAAATTCTGGCCTATGCAGAAAACTGGCCTATACCGACTTTTCCTGTGCAGGGTAAGGACCTGATGGCGCGCGGGCTAAAATCCGGACGTGCAATGGGAGAGCAGTTGCGGGCGCTAGAGCAGGAATGGGTACAAAGTGATTTTCAGCTGACGCGCGAAGACATGCTCGGCAAAATCACCCTATGAAGTCCAAAATTGCCTGAAGTGTTTCCGGATGATCCATGATGGTGGTATGGATGACCTTGATCCGTTTGAAATTAGTCATGCCGTCAATTTTGGTTTCATTTACTGTGACAATGCCGTCATTATCTTCTCCAAATAATGGATTGTATCCGGCTTTCATGCCCCGTCCACCGGCGATGACAAATGTTGGAATATCGGGGGAAGGGAGATCTTGTACCTTATGTGCCATGACATCCTGACCGGAAGGGCCTGCGATGATATGAAAAAGCTTCAGGCCATTCATCATATCGGCAATTTTGGCTCCGTTGTTGGGTGTTCCAAGCGTGATCAATTGCTCTGCGTCTATTTTATTGCGCCAGCTATTCTTGCGGGATAATAAAGTCCGTGCCACAAGCCCGCCAAGGCTATGGCCGATAAAACTAACGGCCGTTACGCCGTCAAGACCATTCAGGAGATGTTCAAGATCATCGCCGTGACTTTCAACGGGTTGGAATGTGCTGGGGTAATTTAAACTATATGCGGAAAAACCTTTTTTGCGTAATGCTTTGGTGAGCTTTGACATGGAACTTCTATGACGGCCTAAGCCATGTAAAATAAGAAATACATGCTTGTTTGGGAATTTCAAACCCAGATTTTTCTTAAATATTCCAAGTTGTTGAAGACAGTGTTCATAACTTCCCCATGCCCGCCTTTTATCTTTGTCATCAAGCAGCCGGAAATGTTCTGTCAGGATGTTTTTTTGAATTCGCCAATCATCCAATAGATATATATCTGCCCACAGATATTTTCCGCCCAAGGTGGGTATCTCAAGATTATGCGGCTCTTCCGGAAAATCCCATTTCATCAGTTGTTACCATGTTTAAAATTACCGCCACTTGGCTTATCTAATTTACCGCCATTTGGCTTGGGGGGGGAGAGACATCAGGATGGCATCCACATTACCGCCTGTTTTCAGGCCAAATGTGGTACCCCGGTCATAAATCAGATTAAATTCCGTATAAAGCCCCCGGTAATAGAGCAGTTCTTCGCGCTGCTCGGCGGTCCATTCTTCGTTCATATGACGGCTAACTATTTTTGGATAAATTTCCAGAAACGCCCGGCCCACGTCCTGGGTGAAGGCAAAATCCTGTTCCCAGTCGCCGCTATTTAGCTGGTCATAAAAAATGCCGCCTTGGCCGCGCGCTCTGTTGCGGTGCTTGATATAAAAATAATCATCACACCATTTTTTGTATTTTGGAAAATAATCCGGATCATATTTATCGCAGGCTTTTTGGAAACAACCATGGAAATCGGCGATGTCACGGTCATCGGGCAGGGCGGCATTAAGGTCACCGCCGCCGCCGAACCAGTCTTTTGCCGTGATAATATGACGGGTATTCATGTGAACAGCAGGGACAAGCGGACTATGCATGTGGGCGACAAGAGAAATGCCGCTGGCCCAAAAGCGGGGGTCAGCCTCCGCGCCTGGTATCGATTTGGCGAATTCTTCTGGAAATTCACCGTAAACGGTGGAAATATTGACCCCGACCTTTTCAAATACCCGGCCTTTCATCACCGACATGACACCGCCGCCATTTTCCGGCCTGTCATTGCGGTGCCAGGCTGTGCGCTCAAACCGTCCTGCTGGCTGATCTGAAGAGGGGCCGCTCAGCGCATCTTCCAATTGCTCAAAGGCATGGCATATCTGATTGCGCAGATCTTCAAACCATTGGCTGGTACGGGTTTGGTGGGCTTTGCTGATCGGAGAATCCAGTAATGTCATAATGATTTTAATTTACCTCAAAAAGGGGGGAAATGATTGGGTTTGCCGCAGGGCTTCACCAAGTACCATAGCGGCAGAAACCGCAACATTCAATGATCGCATTTTTGGGGTCATCGGAATAATCACCCGTTGATCCACGTGATGATGGACATTTTCCGGTACGCCGGCACTTTCCTGCCCCAGCAAAAGTATATCATCCGGCTGGTAGGATATATCGGTATAGCTATGATCCGCCTTGGTGGTGAGCAGGATGAGCCGCGCCGGACTGATGTTTTCTGTAAAAATATCCCATGATTTGTGGCGGGTAATCATCGTTTGATCAATATAATCCATCCCCGCCCGGCGAAAGGATTTTTCGCCAAAAGCAAAGCCGCATGGCTCAATAATATGAACCTTGACATCTAGGCAGGCCGCCAAGCGAAGGATCGTCCCCACATTGGGTGGAATGTCTGGCTGATATAAGGCAAGTTGCATAATTAAATTCATTTATCCGGATGGTTGGATTTTAAACCGATCAAAGTTATCGTCAGTGACAATAATCAACAAAAATCACCTGTAAAGACAAAAATTAGCATTAATTCATTGCATCTTGGCAATATTCTGAGTACATCAAGATGGTGTATATATAATGGGCGGGGTAGCCTAATTGCGTTTCTTTTAATAGTGTTAAGAGAAAATATGTGATGTTCTGTCCTCCTGACATAATTATCTAAGTAATCTGTATTATATATTTATTTAAGAGGTTTCTTTAATGACCACAAAAGACCAAGTTGAACATGGAGAGGGGGTTACCCGGCGTAATTTCCTTTATGTGGCATCGGGTGCGGTTGGTGCGGTTGGTGTTACTGCTGCTGCCTGGCCCCTTGTTGATCAAATGAACCCCTCAGCCGATGTATTGGCCCTTGCCTCTGTCGAAGTGGACTTATCCACCATCGCTGAAGGCAGTACGGTAAAAATTCTCTGGCGCGGCAAGCCGATTTTCATTCGTCATAGAACGGCGGCTGAAATCAAAACGGCTGTTGCCGACAATGGGGCGAATGACCTGATTGATCCCGAAGATGATCAGGCCCGTGCGAGCCGGCCCGAATGGTTGATTATGGTTGGTGTCTGTACCCATCTTGGTTGTGTGCCGCTTGACCAGCGCGGTGATTTCAATGGCTGGTTCTGTCCGTGTCATGGGTCCCATTATGATATTTCTGGTCGCATTCGTAAGGGGCCGGCGCCGCGTAATCTTGAAGTGCCGAAATATGCGTTTTTGAGCGATACAACGGTCAAGATCGGTTAGGGAGGGAAAAAAATGGGATCATCTAATTACGAGCCGACAAATAAGGCAGTAAAATGGTTTGAGGATCGCCTGCCGATTCTGGGGCTTTTACATGGGACAGTTGGCGCCGGTTATCTTGCCCCGCGCAATCTGAACTATTGGTGGAATTTTGGCTCTTTGGCCGGTTTTATGCTGGTGGTGCAAATCATTACCGGTGTTGTGCTGGTGATGCATTATACGCCCCATGTTGACATGGCCTTTCGGGCCGTTGAACATATCATGCGGGACGTTAATTATGGTTGGCTTATCCGCTATATTCATTCTAACGGGGCCTCGATGTTTTTTGTGGTGGTCTATATTCATATCCTGCGGGGCATGTATTTCGGTTCTTACAAATCACCGCGCGAGGTATTGTGGTTTCTGGGGCTGGTGATCTATCTGTTGATGATGGCTACGGGCTTTATGGGTTATGTGCTGCCTTGGGGTCAGATGAGCTTCTGGGGCGCGACGGTGATTACCAACCTGTTTGGCGCCTTTGATTTTTATGACGGTATGGGCGAGGGCATTTTGCATTTGCTATGGGGCGGTTTCTCCGTTGATAACCCAACCTTGCAGCGTTTTTTCAGCCTGCATTATCTGCTGCCTTTTGTGATTGTAGGCGTTGTTATCCTGCATATCTGGGCCTTGCATCTTCCGGGCTCAAACAATCCACTGGGTATTGATGCCAAGGGGCCGGGCGATAAAATTCCGTTCCATCCCTATTATACGGCAAAGGATGCCTTTGGCCTGTCATTCTTCATTGTGATTTTTGCGATATTCATTTTCTATATGCCGAATATCATGGGTCATCCGGATAATTATATCGAAGCCAACCCGATGGTGACCCCGCCCCATATTGTACCGGAGTGGTATTATCTGCCTTTCTATACAATCCTGAAAGCTGTGCCGGATAAGCTGTTTGGTGTGATTGCCATGTTTGCCTCGATCCTGATATTCTTCGTGTTGCCCTGGCTGGATGGCTCAAAGGTCAGGTCGGCAAAATTTCGCCCGACAACGGCGTTCTTTTTCTGGCTGTTTCTGGTCAATGCTCTTTTTCTGGGCTATTTGGGTACCAAGCTACCGGATGAAATAATGATTGATATGGCCGGCGGCATTGATGCCCTGACCTTGGGACGAATATCTTCGGTCTTTTATTTCGCCTACTTCATTGTGATTGTGCCGTGGGTGAGCCGAAGGGAAACCACGAAACCTGTTCCAACAAGTATTGCTCAGTCGGTGCTGGATTCAAGGAAGGAGGGCTAGGATATGTTGAAAGTAATTAAAAATATTGGCCTTATGACGTTAGCGGTTTCGGCAATGACAATTGGTGGTATAACGGGGGCAAATGCTGCGGCGGCGAGTGCTTATCCGATTAAAAAACACGATTGGCCCCATGCGGGACCATTCGGCACCTTTGATAAAGCCGCTTTGCAGCGGGGACTTCAGGTTTATAAGGAAGTCTGTGCGGCCTGTCATTCTCTGGATATGGTGGCTTTTCGCGAGCTAACCGCATTGGGTTACAATGCGGATGAAGTCAAAGCCTTTGCCGCAGAATATGACTTCCCTGATGGCCTTGATGATGAGGGCGAAGAAAAAAGCCGTAAAGGTCTGGCGCAGGATTATTTCCCAAGTCCCTATGGCAATGAGGAAGAAGCCCGCGAGTCAAATAATGGCGCCTTTCCGCCTGATTTTTCCCTGCTGGGCAAGTCCCGTGAACATTTATCCTTATTCACGCCATGGAACAGCATATACGGCGAAGATTATATCGTTGGTATATTGAATACCTATCATGACGAGGCACCAGACGGCGTTGAGCTGGCCGAAGGCATGAGCTATAATGAAGCCTTCCCCGGCAATCAGATTGCCATGGCACCGCCGTTGTCAGAGGATATGGTGGAATATGCCGATGGCACGCCCGCCACGACCGAACAGATGGCAAAGGATGTGGCCACATTCATGTATTGGGCAGCAGAACCAAAATTGGAAGAGCGTAAGAAGATGGGCCTGAAAGTGATTATTTTTATGTCTATTCTGACCATCCTGCTGTATTTCGTCAATAAAAGCGTCTGGCGGAACATCAAAAAAGGCGATGATCTTGCTTGATTTCTTTTCGGATCATTTTTCAATTAGAGGGCTGCCGCTAGGCGGCCCTTTTTTTGTCAGGAATCTCCATGTCAGACTTTAAAGATCATTTTTCAACACAATCCAAGGGCTATGGCAAATTTCGCCCATCCTATCCTGAGGCACTCTATCATTATCTTGCCGACTTATGTCAGGGCCATGAACGGGCCTGGGACTGCGCCACGGGAACCGGACAGGCGGCGCGGGGGCTTTCGGGCTTCTTTGATCATGTGGTGGCCACGGATGGCAGTGCTGAGCAGATCAGCCAGGCGGCGGGGCCGGATAATGTGTCTTTTCGGACGGCCTTTGCGGCACAATCGGGCCTGGAGCCTGAGAGCATAGATTTGATTACCGTCGCTCAGGCGCTGCATTGGTTTGATCTGGAGGCTTTCTATCAAGAGGTGCGGCGGGTATTGAAACCGGGCGGTATTCTGGCCGTCTGGTGTTACAATCTGCTGAAAATTGACGAGGAAATCGACCTGATTATCACAAGGTTTGATCAGGATATTGTCGGTGAATATTGGCCGCCGGAACGACAGCTTGTCAGGAATGATTATGCTACAATGGCCTTTCCTTTTGAGGAAATTGGGGAGGCAGATTCAGGCCCGAAATTTAATATGGCGTCCATGTGGGCGCTGGATGATCTTATCGGCTATTTGGCCACATGGTCGTCTGTGGCGGCTTACAAAGCGGCGCTGGGCCATGACCCCTTGCATCAGATTACTGAGGAACTAACGGCGGCATGGGGCGCGCCTCGGGATAAAAAACGCGTTATATGGCCGCTAAGTTACCGGATAGGGCGGCGTTAATTTTTGAGGGCAGCCATTTGTGTCTTTGCGGCTTCGCGGGTCAGGAACATGCCGGTTGATTTAACGGACAGGACAATTTCATCCTTCTGGTTCAGGACATCAACCTTGTAGTTGACAATGCCAATGCCCGGCTTGCTTTTGGATTCCCGGACGTGTTCTATCTCAGCAGATACCGTCAATCGGTCACCAGCATATACTGGCCTGATCCAGCGTAATTGATCAACGCCGGGCGAGCCGATACTGCTGCTGTTGCTTAGAAAATGATCACATAACATGCGCATCATCATTGAACAGGTCATCCAGCCGCTGGAAATAACCTGTCCGTGGAAGGAGTTTTTGGCAAATTCCGGGTCGGTATGAAAGGGCTGCGGGTCATATTTTTTGGCAAATTCGATAATTTCTGCTTCGGTGACCAGATAATCACCAAAGCTGTCTGTTTGGCCAACATAAAAATCTTCGAATGTTTTCATAGGATGCCTTAATGATAGTTTATGGGTTAATTGGCAAAGCGAAAATGTAGGACATCGCCATCGACAACAATATATTCTTTCCCTTCAAGGCGCATTTTCCCGGCATCTTTCGCGCCATTTTCACCCTGATATTCGATATAATCGGCATAGGCAATGGTCTCGCTGCGGATGAAGCCCTTTTCAAAGTCGGTATGAATTACCCCGGCGGCCTGGGGGGCGGCGGTATTCTGGCCAACGGTCCAGGCCCGGGCTTCTTTTGGCCCAACGGTAAAATACGTGATGAGATTTAATAAATCATAGCCTGCTTTAATCACGCGGCCAAGGCCGGTTTCGCCAAGGCCCAAATCTGCCAGAAAGGCCTTTTGCTCTTCCGGGTCATCAAGCTGGGCTATCTCCGCCTCCAAAGCGGCTGAGATAATAACCGACACAGCATTTTCCTCGGCGGCTTTTTGTGCAACGCGCCGGGTGAGGCTATTGCCGTCTGCCGCGTCATCCTCGCTGACATTACAGACATAAAGCACAGGTTTGGTGGTCAAAAGCTGAAGCTCATTGATGCATTTTTGCTCTTCGTCGTCGGCGGCTTTGATTATACGCGCGGGTTGGCCTTTTTCCAGAACGTCCAACAGGCGATCAACCATTGTCATAATTTTCTTGGCGTCCTTATCCTGGCCCCGGATACGCCGCTCCAGCCCGGCTTTGCGTTTCACCAGACTGTCAATATCCGCCAGCATCAATTCTGTTTCCACTGTCTCTGCATCGGCGATCGGATCTATGATGCCTTCCACATGGGTGATATCATCATCCTCAAAACAGCGCAGCACATGGATGATGGCATCGACTTCGCGAATATTGCCGAGAAATTGATTGCCCAGTCCTTCGCCTTGTGATGCGCCGCGGACGAGACCAGCAATATCGACAAACGACAATTGGGTCGGGATAACTTCTTTGGAGGCTGCAATGTCTGCCAACAGATTAAGGCGTGGATCCGGCACCGGAACCTGGCCAACATTAGGCTCGATCGTGCAAAAGGGATAATTGGCCGCCGCTGCGGCTGCCGTATTGGTCAACGCGTTAAAGAGCGTTGATTTTCCCACATTGGGCAAGCCGACAATACCACATTTGAAACCCATAATATATTCCGTCAGTTGTTGTTTGTTTTAAGTTGCAATCCAATTTCATTCAAAAACTTGGCGCCGCGCGTTTCTCCTGTTTGATCAGTAAGTTTTGGGGCGGCATAGGCCACAGCATCCAATAAAGGTTTAAGCCATTGGTAATCAGATTTAGCAAAATCACCAAGTACATGACCCGTTACGCGGTCTTTATGGCCCGGATGACCAATTCCTATACGAATGCGGTGATAGTCTTTGCCGATATGCTGATCTATATTGCGAAGGCCATTATTACCGGCATTGCCGCCGCCCGTTTTAAATTTAACTTTTGCCGCAGGAATATCTAGTTCGTCATAAAAAACAAAAATATCTTCCGGTGAAATTTTGTAAAATCGTGCAGCTTCGCTCACGGATTGTCCGGAAAGATTCATGTAAGTTTGCGGCTTTAGAACCAGTATTTTTTTTGATCCGAAACGTCCTTCAGAGATCAAACCCTGAAATTGCGACTTAGGCACAGAAAAATTATGGCGGTGAACAATCTCGTCCACCGCCATAAATCCGATATTATGCCGATTGTTTTTGTATTTAGTGCCGGGGTTTCCCAGCCCAACAAATAACAACATGGCCAATCCTTACATAGAATGAACCGGGAAGATTATTCTTCGTTTTCTTCTTCGGTTGTTTCTTCTTCGGTTTCTGCATCCTCGTCCAGCTCTTCCTCATCAGTTTCAGAAGATTTCAGTCCACTAGGCGCAGAAATCATGGCAATGGTGAAGTCACGGTCGTCAATCACCGGTGTCACGCCCTCAGGCAGAGCTACGGTACTGATATGAATACTGTCATTCATTTCAAGCGCGGAAATATCAATCTCAATGGCTTCGGGAATGGCATTGGCCGGGCAGGAAAATTCAACCTCATGGCGCACGACATTAAGAATACCGCCCGTTTTGATACCGGGGCATTCCTCGTCGCCGACGAAGTGAATGGGGATCATAATATTTAGGCTTGATCCTTTGGCAAGGCGTAGGAAATCCACATGCATCGGCCAATCGGTAACCGGGTGGAACTGCACATCACGGGGCAGTACATTCTCGACAATCTTGCCGACCTTAAGTTCGTAGGCCGTGTTCATGAACCCACCTTTGTTAAGCTCCTTAACCAGATCAATCCGGGACAGGGTAACGGTGGTTGGTTGTTTTTTATCGCCGTAAACCACGGCTGGTATTTTGTCTTCTCTACGTAACGCACGAGAGGACCCCTTACCCGCTTTTTCGCGCAATTCAGCTTTCAAAACTGGACTTGCCATTTTACTTCTCCTATTGATGAATAAAGCCATTGGCCTCCAGGGGTGCCAATGTCAAAGGCCCGCACACTTGATTTTAAGAGTACAGACCTTACAGTTCGCAGCTTTTAACGTGAAACGGCTATAAACTCAATGATTATTTATATATTTAAATCACCTGCTGTGTTTCTAGGATCAGACCCTAATTAAACAGAACGGAAACGGACTCTTCTGTATTGATCCGGCGGATGGCTTCGGCGAAAAGAGGCGCGATACTGACCTGGCGGATTTTGGCGCAGTTTGCCACGGCTTCAGATGCGCAGATACTGTCCGTAATCACCACAGTTTCCAGCTCGGAAGCCGTGATCCGATCAACGGCCGGGCCAGATAAAACACCGTGGG
>Ga0316204_10008626_pt1 | contig 14008 bp, 12 predicted proteins | sample 6monrhotite_MG_2_FD_205661 | JGI IMG/M metagenome (GOLD analysis project Ga0316204, IMG submission 205661) | Microbial mat bacterial communities from mineral coupon in-situ incubated in ocean water Damariscotta River, Maine, United States -... | ecosystem: Environmental > Aquatic > Marine >... | reverse complement strand
ATCGGGCAGCATAATACCGCCATTGGTGAAGATGCACTTTTTACCAATAACGGTAGCGGTAACACGGCCTCAGGCGAGTCTGCACTTTACGACAATGCATCTGGGTCTGATAATGTTGCTTACGGTCATTATACGCTTAACCACGCGAAAGGTGGCAGAAACATTGCAATTGGTGCTCAATCCGGGTGCAATTTAACAACCGGCAGCCATAATATTTATATTGGCAACTTAGGTAAAGATGGTGACAGCAATGTCATCCGTATCGGCGGCGACGGAACGACCAGTGATAAATGTCCTGATAGCGTAACACTACCCAAACAAACAGCCACATTTATCGCCGGAATTGCCACAAAAATAATTTCCGGTGGACAACAGGTTTTTGTTTCTCCTAGCGGTCAACTGGGCGTGCATACCCTCCAAAATGTTGTGTCGGATGCGCAACCCGGGACGCAGGTGTATCAACAGGAAATTCGTGACAATAAAGCCGCCATTGCCGCACTTGTAGAGCAGAATAAAAAGCTAACGGACGAGTTGGCTGCCTTGCGTAAAATGTTTCAGGCTAAGCACGGCGGGTCAGAATAGCAGATTATTGTTAGGAGTGAGGTGCTCTGGGGCGGACACACCCCAGGTGCATCCTTCAATTCAGGCTCTGCGCCGCAAGTTCTCTTTGGGGTGTCTGAGGATAGTGTATAATTAATTACACACCTTCCCAAATCACACATTGTCACGCCGTCATTCCGGCGTAGGCCGGGGTTCATTTGTAGCGTAGCGCTATGTTTGGACATGGATACCAGCCTTCGCCAATATGACGTCTTGGGCAGCATTCTGGTTTGCCCGTGGACAGTAAGGCGATTTTGTGTCCGTCGTCCTGCCCTTACCTGCTTCCCCTAAATTTTTCTCCTAATATGATCTTGGTCACGGGGTTTTTTCCGCCGTTCTGGTACACTGGCCCGTTGTTCAAGAGTATAATCAATCCACAGGAGAAGGTTATGTCTGAAAAAACTATTCACCCTGATCTAACAGGAACAGCTGCCCACAGTGACGCACTTGGGTTTCCTCATATTCCAACACCCAAGGAGATCGCTGAAGAGCTAGCGGACATGGGCGGGTTTGTTGAAAAAGTAGCCGGTGACATTAGCACGTCGGCGGTTGCGAGTGATGTGGCAAGCATTGACAGTTTCACCGAAAAAGTTACTGAATCTGTTAGCGACATTCTAAAAAAAGCGCTGACGGAGATCCTTACACCGCCGGTTATCCCCGAACTCGGTACGCTGGCAAGTTTGGACGGCGTAAAAACATTTATCGGGCAGGTTGATAAAACGTTGCATCTCGACGACCTGACAACACTTCTGACCGCGATCCCTGCGAAATCCGAAACATCGGCAAAATCCGTCACCGGCTTTTTCAGCGCTATCGATACTTTCGTGGTTCAGCTAAAAGCCGTGATTACCTCGGAAGAAATTAAAGGCATGGAAGGAAGCCTCAGCCAATTGGAGGCTATGCGAAGCGGGCTTTCAACCTTCATGGAAAATCTCGGCGATGAAGCGCTTAAACTCGTGCAGTTTCCTACCGGGTTTCCTGGGCTTGATGGCCTCACAGATAGAATAAATGACGCCGCAAAACAGCTTGAGAGTGCGCTCAGCGCGACAGCTGACTATAGAGCGGAGATGGATGCGGGCCCAAACATGACTGCTGATGCCCTGAAGCCGGACTATCTTGGCGGCACACTTATTGTGGTCAAAAACGTTTTCACAGAAGTTGCAGATATGATGGATTTCATCGGAAATTCCTTCCCCGGCGGGGCGAACATTGGCGCGGCAGGAGGCGTTGCTGCTGGTATCAACGGAACCTTAAAAGGCGGTATACAGGCCTTTAGGTTGGGGATATTTACCTTTGGCGGCTTTGCTTTTATTTCCAAAACGATCGCCCAGATTGTGGGTACTGTTTACGACATATATCAGTTGGAAAAAATAGAAGAACCTACTTCTGAAGCAGCTTGACGCATTCATGAAAAAGCCGGGGGCAATATATGCTTCTTCGGCTTTTTTAAGCCCGCTATTTATCCTAGCTAACTAAATAGGCCCACCGCCTTCGCCGGGGTGACGGTTTTGCGGGTGTTGGGCTTATACTCTATACTGGAAGCATGCCGCAGGTCTGCTAGTATTTTTTCTCGCGCAGTAGGTCGTAGGCGGCTTGGATCTGGTGGAACCGCTGGGCGGCTTCAGGGTCGCCCCGGTTGGCGTCAGGGTGGAATATTTTCGCGAGCTTTCTGTACTGGCGTTTAATCGCCGTTTGGTCAGCGCCGATCTCTAATTCAAGCGCATCAAAAGCCGACTGCTCGCCTGCAGTGAAACCGCTTTCGTCTGTGGCGCCGCCCCATTCGAACGTGCGCGAACCGGCAAAAGCGCCAGAGGTTTCGCTATTGTCTTTTTTGTGCTTCTGGGCTTCTTCGTCGCTCATGCCTTCAAAGAAATTCCAGTTTCGGTTATATTCGCCAGCGTGGCTTTGGCAAAAATACCAGCGCTCGTTCGAGCCGGGCGCTTTGGGGGCTGGGTGATCACCGGTTTCATTGCAACCAGCGTAATCGCACATTCGAAGCGCGGTTGTATCCTGGTCGCGGCCATATTCACCCCAGCGCGGAAACCCAAAACTTTTTATATAGTCGTTTGCCATTTTTACAGTCTAAACCATTTTCGGGGCTGTTGTGAATTGACATCCGCTAAAAAACTGCGAGATATCGCTCAGGGCAATCGCTGCCGGGCATGCTATCTAGCTTAATGTATCGCTGTGGTCCAGCGCTGAAAGATATTCGAAAAGGATTTTCCTGTGCGATCATTTGATGAATTGATGGAATTGGCGGTCGGCTTCAGGGGCAGCCGTAATGCGGTGGAAGCCGAACTGCCTTCGGTGAAAACCGTGGCAGAGATCAAGAAAATTGGCGATGACCGTATATTGTCCCTGATGGCGCGCGGCGTATTTCAGGCGGGTTTCAGCTGGAAAGTGATCGCCAAAAAATGGTCGGGATTTGAGGAAGCTTTTGAAGGGTTTGTGCCGGTACGCTGGAAATTTATGTCAGATGATGACCTGGATAGCTTGCTAAAGGATACCCGCATTGTTCGCCATGGGCAGAAAATCCTGTCAGTGCGCGATAATGCCATCATGCTGTGCGACCTGGACGATGAATATGGCTCAGCCGCCAATTGTTTTGCGGATTGGCCGCAGGATGACCTTATCGGTTTACTCGACATGATGAAAAAACGCGGCGGCAGGCTTGGCGGTGGCACGGGGCAGTATTTCCTGCGCCAACTGGGAAAAGACAGCTGGGTGATGTCGCGAGATGTTGTGGCGGCATTGGTACGTGAAGGTGTGGTGGATAAAGCCCCCACCAGCAAAACCGCACTGCGCGCTGTGCAAGACGCTTTTGGTGAATGTGCGGCTGAAAGCAAAAGGCCGTTCGCGCATATATCACGTGTGTTGGCCATGAGCGTGGGCCCCAATATGTAAAACATAAAAAATATTGCCGTAATTCTCTGGCTTATCTCAGGCAGGAAAACATAGAAACACCATTATTTTCATGGCTTTGTTAGAATATTGTCTGCGGGCGCTATTCTAAACCAAAGCAAGATGCAATCTTGCCATTCGCACCGACAATGGTGCAGAATAGGCCTGTAGCGAACGCGACTGGAGAGAAGCGTCCATGGTGTCAACTCAGTTTTTGCAGATGGTTTCGGCCCGGTTGGCCGTGATTTTTGCTGGGTTTTTGCTGCTGGTTATGTCCACAGTCCCTTACGGCCTTGGCGGTGATGGGGGCCTTCATGCCGATGATGGCGGCAACCCTAAAACAAACTTGAGCACTTGGTCGTTTAGTGAAGATGGTGCCTTTCAACTGACAGAAGGCTGGACTGTTTACCGGGACCGCTTGATTGCACCTGAAAATTTCTCAACACAAACCTGTCTGGCGGTAGAAGCCGGCACCAATGGCCCGTCTGCAAACGCTGAGCACATTCATGTGCCCGATGTTTGGGGACCGGGCTTTACAATAAGTGTTACTACGGGGCACGGCACGGCAACCTATTGCCATGCGTTGGAGCTCCCGGACGGCGAAGCATTTTATTCTCTGCGTATGGGCACGCTGCGTTCAGTATCGCATATTTATGCGGTATATCCGGATGAGCACGGCGACAAGCAAATAACTCTGTTACATAAAAACGGTGCCTTCGGTGATGCCGCCGCACAGAGCGTAAGCAACCCAGCGCTGCCAACAATGGTGTTGCCGTTTGGTGTAACCAAAATCACATTGGTGATGCAGCTTAGCAACCGTATTCACAAACAGGGCGGCGTTATAGAGGCCCCTGTAGTTGATTTGAAGTGGCGGCTGGATGCAGCAGAAAACAGGGCCACTGGGTTGCCAAGCGCCCTGGTTATTGTGCTGTTGATTGTGGCATTTGGTGCCCTTTTGGTTGGTATGCGCACCCATGACAGCACCGATCACCGCTTGTTCAGTTTTTTGGCCTTTGCCACGGCGGCGCGGGCTGCCTTTGTAAGCGATCTTATCTGGGATTATTTGCCAGCTTTCAGCTTGGCTCGGAAATATGATCTTGAATATTTGTCGTTGTTCGTTGTTGCGGTGGCCTATTATGCCTTTGTAAACCGCCTGTTGCGGCCGGGAAAAATCCTGAAAATTGATTATGCGATTTACGGCCTGACCGGACTGTTGATTATATTTGCCATTTTTCTGGCTCCGTTTTTCGCACCGGGTACCATCACGCTCACACGAGAGCCCATTCAGATTATCTGGGGCATGATCGTTTTGATGGTGCTGGTTTCGGTTTTCAAGACATCTGTTTCAGGGTCTGAGCGCAGCAAAGAAGCCATGGTCGTAGGCTTCGCCGGATTTGTTTATGCGAGCTATGAAATACTCTCCAGCTTCAACCTGATTTCATCGTCTATGGAATGGTCGCAGTTCATTGTGTTTGTTGTGGTGATGGTGCACGCGCAAGTGTTCGTTACCAAGGCGCGCCGTACCGAAAGTGAAAGAGACGCGCTGACAGAGCGGCTGCAGGATGCCAACAGAAAATTGCAAAACCGGGCGTTGGCTCTCGATTTTGCCTTGAAACGCGCTGAAGAAGCCTCAAAAGCAAAAAGCAATTTCTTGGCAACATTTAGCCATGAGTTGCGCACGCCGTTAAATGCTATTATTGGCTTTTCGGAATTGATGGTACGCGAGGTTTTTGGTGCCGTTGGCAGCACGCATTATAAAGAATATGCCAATGATATAAATTCTTCGGGCACGCACTTGCTTGCCCTGGTGGATGATATATTGGCGCTTTCCAGTACCGAGGCTGGTGCGGCTGATTTGGCCGAGCAATCAGTTGATGTTTGCGTGCTGGTGGAAGAAACCCTAAGTCTGCTTAAAATTCAAGCTGCCAACAAGAAAATATCCATGAGCCTGGAAAAAGCGCTTGAGGTGCCGCGCCTGCTTGGTGACGAGCGAAAAATTCGGCAGGTGCTGATTAACCTTGTGACGAATGCCATTAAATTCAACAAGCGAAAAGGCACCATCAAGGTTATCATTCATGCAGATGAAACCGGTCTCTATATTGATGTGGTTGATACGGGCATCGGTATTGCCGACGATGATATTCCGAAGGTGCTTTCGCGCTTTGGCCAAGCTGACAGCTCGAAACGGTCGGATAGCAAAGGCGTGGGCATTGGCCTGCCGCTCAGTGAAGTTATTGTGCGCCAACATGGCGGCACGTTGAAGGTAACCAGCAGGCTGGGCGAGGGGACCTGTGTGGGTATTTGGTTTCCGGCTGAACGCATGGAGCGTGAGCAGGAACTGGCACTGGAATAGCTAGGTGCCGGATGCGGTTTCCTTATCTAAGTTTTTGCCATTTTGACCTTGTCGTTTGCGCGGTGCATTCTGGCGCGCCTCTTCAATGGCCACTTGTTTGGGGTCAAGAAGCTTGGCAAAGCCAAACATCGCTGCCACAATCAGGGTGCTGCCTGTCTTCTTGATCTTGGCTGAGCGCACACCCCGAACCATGGCCCAGATCAAGAGCGCAAGAAGCGCGACAAGGATCACTGTAACGTTGAATTCTGACATTAGGTACCTCTATGGCTAATCCATTGCTAAACATGGGGGACATTTATTCCATTGCAATAGACACAAAAAAAGCGAGGTCACTCGGCCCCGCTTTTTCCGTGATTTTATTTTCTCGCTTATGCGGCGGTGGGTGCGGCGGCGTTAACGCTATCGTCAACATGGCCCGCGAAATCTTCAAAGTTTTTGATAAACAGGCTCACCAGATATTGCGCCTTGGCGTCGTAGGCCTCCTTGTCTGCCCACGTGTCACGCGGGTTGAGGATAAGGCTATCTACGCCTGCTACCGCAGTAGGCACTTCAAAACCGAAGTTTTCGTCTGTGCGCATCGGTGCATTGTTCAAGCTGCAGTCAAGCGCCGCATGCAACAAAGCACGGGTGGCTTTGATGGGCATTCGGTTGCCGGTGCCGTATTCGCCGCCGGTCCAGCCTGTATTCACCAGCCAGCAATTTACGCCGGTTTCGGCGATTTTCTTCCTGAGAAGGTCCCCGTAAACGCTGGGATGCCGAGGCATGAAAGGTGCACCAAAGCATGTTGAGAATGTGGCCTGTGGTTCCTTGACACCAATTTCTGTACCGGCAACCTTGGCGGTGTAACCGGAAAGGAAATGATACATGGCTTGCTCGGGCGTGAGCCGGGATATCGGAGGCAAAACACCAAAAGCATCTGCTGTAAGCATAATGATGTTCGTTGGCTTGCCGCCCCGGTTATGCTCACTGGTGTTCGGGATAAACTCAATTGGGTATGCGGCGCGGGTATTTTCCGCGAGCGTATTATCGTCGAGGTCCAGCGTGCGCTCTTCCTCATCCATCACCACATTTTCAACCACAGTACCAAAGCGTTTGGTAGTGGCATAAATTTCGGGCTCGGCCTCGGGGTCAAGGCGAATGAGCTTGGCGTAGCAACCGCCTTCAAAATTAAATACGCTATCGTCTGACCAGCCGTGCTCGTCGTCGCCGATCAGCGTGCGGCTGCTATCGGCAGACAGTGTGGTTTTACCGGTGCCGGAAAGTCCGAAGAAAATGGCCACATCACCGTCGTCCCCGATATTGGCCGAACAGTGCATGGGCATGATGCCTTTTTCAGGCAACAGATAATTTAAGATCGAGAAAACAGACTTTTTGTTCTCGCCCGCGTAGGCAGTGCCACCGATAAGCACCAATCCTTTGGCAAAATTCACTGCAACTACGGCTTCGCTGTTGGTGCCCATTGTGCCGGGGTCCGCTTTGAAGCTTGGCAGGTTTATAACCGTGAACTGGGGGCTCATGCCGCCCGCTTCTGCATCAGTTGGGCGCACCAGCATGGTGCGGCAGAAAAGGCTGTGCCATGCAAGTTCACCAACTGTACGCACGGCCACCCTGTGGTCTGGGTCAGAGCCGCCCCACAGGTCCTGCACGAACAGGTCTTTGTCTTTCATGTGAGCGATGAAAGCTTGGTGCACGGCTTCAAAATGCGCCGGTGTCATGGGGCGGTTTGTTTTGCCCCAATCTACGGTGTTTTCAGTTGTTTCGTCGCGCACGGTAAATTTGTCGTTGGCGGAACGGCCAGTGTGCTTGCCAGTAGTGACCACCAACGGCCCATCAGCAGCCATTTTGCCTTCGCCACGGCGAATACTTTCTTCATAAAGTTGGGCTGTGCCCAAATTCCAATATTGATTACCAGTGTTGGTGATGCCTTGGTCATCTAGACCAAGTGTGCTTGAGGGCGCGCCAAAGACTTGCAACGTCTTTCCTTCCAGAGCTTATGGCCAGAGCTATTGGGGGTGCCTGGCCGAACACATGTGCATGGGCTCTAAAACTGGGTAAGAGCCTCCGCGTTATAAATTGCGAATCCGATCTGTGCCGGAGTGCCGGTAAACTTGCGGAAATGGTCGTTCAAATCAAGCCTAAACTGAATCTTTGAATGTTTAGAAAGCATTGTGCCGCAGCGTGGCCCCAAGTCGGCCATGTTTTTGTCGCAAATGAGGCTTACGCCGGATATTGTTTCTGGGTTAGACTGTATCGGTGGGCCCAGAACCATAGGGATACACCGAACGCTTGAGGGGACTATAATGACCAACACGATCGCGCTTGTTGACGATGACCGCAACATCCTGACGTCAGTTACAATAGCGCTGGAAGCTGAAGGTTTTTTGGTGCGCACTTACCCCGACGGCCAAAAGGCCTGGGATGCGCTCTCGAAGAAGCCCGCAGATCTTGCGATACTTGACGTAAAGATGCCGCGCATGGACGGTGTTGAGCTATTGCGCCGCTTGCGAGAAGTCACCGACATGCCGATTATCCTCCTAACGTCAAAAGATGAGGAAATTGACCAATTGCTCGGCCTTAGAATGGGTGCCGATGATTATATTGGCAAACCTTTTTCCCAGCGTTTGTTGATTGAGCGTATTCGCGCGCTTCTCAGACGCTCTGAAATGCGAAATAGCGCGCCAGCGGAGACCGTTGAAGAGGAAGAAGAAACCATTATGGAGCGCGGCAAGCTGGTGCTCGACAGCTTGCGTCACAGCGTGACATGGGACGGCAATGACGTGACCCTCACAGTGACAGAATTTTTAATATTGCAAACACTCGCCCAGCATCCGGGCCATGTGAAAAGCCGCGACCAACTGATGGACGCCGCTTATTCCGACGATGTATATGTGGACGACCGTACAATAGACAGCCATATCAAACGCCTACGCCGCAAGTTTCGCGCTGCGGCCAAAGATTTTGCATCTATTGAAACCCTGTACGGCGTCGGGTACCGTTACCGCGACAGCTAGGCGCCAGGTATTTTAAACTTGGCACTTTCAAGAGGAGGGCATGTCGCAGTCTGGCCCGTTCGATAATGACGACTATAGCCGAGCAAGCCATCCGCGCCATTATACGCGAGGGCTTTCGCCCTTGATGCTGCGCATTATGGCGGTGAACGCGATTGTACTGCTTATTTTGGTGGGCGGCGTGCTGTATCTTAATCAGTTCCGGCAAAACCTGATCGACGCTCGCATCCAAAGCCTGAGTATTCAGGCGAATATTATTGCCGGTGCACTGGGTGAGTCTGCTGCGACGGGGCCCGAAGCGGTTGATATTGATCTGGCACCTGCGCGCCGGATTATTACACGGCTTGTGGGCCCGACCGACCACCGTGCCCGTATATTTGGTGTTTCCGGTGCCTTGGTGGCCGACAGCCGCTTCTTGGCGGGCGACAAAAAATTGGTGGAAGAACCGCTTCCCGGCATCAATTACCAGCCCGGCTTCCAGCAAAAGCTGCTTGAAGGGTTGCACCAGTTCTTGGATGGTTTTACCCAGCAGATCGAAGCCCCCGCAGCCATTGATTATCCAGGCATGCGTGCACCGGATTTTGCAGAAGTTTCGGCGGCACTTGAGGGTACACAAGCGGTTCAATTACGCACTCGAGCTGACAACCAACTGGCTATTAATATTGCAGTACCAGTGCAGCGCTTTAGGCGTGTGCTCGGCGTAATATTACTTACCGCCCAAACCGGCGATATTGACCTGATAGTGCGCACTGAGCAGATGCTCATTGTGAAGGTGTTTATCGGGGCGCTGATATTTACGATTTTGTTGTCCTTCTTTTTAGGCCGCACGCTGGTGAGGCCTATCCGTATTTTGGCCCGAGCGGCTGAGCGCGTGCGCCGTGGTCGCGGGCGGGAAGAACGGCTGCCGGAATTTGCCGATAGGCTTGATGAAATTGGGGATCTGTCGCGGTCACTTTCAGATATGACCCGAGCGCTATATACGCAAATTGACGCCGTGGAGCGTTTCGCGGCCGATGTGGCCCATGAATTAAAAAACCCGCTTACGTCGATGCGCAGCGCGCTAGAAACCATCCAGTTAACCGATAAACCGGCGGCCAAGGCCAAGCTTTTGGCGGTTCTGGAAGACGACGTAAGACGGATGGATAGATTGATCCGCGACATATCGGATGCATCCCGTCTGGACGCAGAGTTGACGCGCGGCAAAATGGAGCGCTTTGACATGGGCGTGATGATTGGGTTGTTGGTTGAAACATACCGCGCCACCCGGTTGCCCGAAACCGTGACCATAGAGTTCCCAGCACCTGAAGCGGGGGTGTTTATGGTGCGCGGCATCGAAGCTCGGCTTGGCCAGGTGTGGCGTAATCTTCTGGATAATGCGCTTAGTTTTAGCCCTGCAGGAAGCATGGTTCAGTTAGGACTTCGCATCAAAGATCGCTTTGTTGTGCTAACCGTAGAAGATAGCGGTCCGGGTGTGCCCGAGGACGCAGGCGCAAAAATATTCAAGCGCTTTTATTCCGAGCGACCAGACACAGAAGGGTTTGGCAACCACTCGGGGCTTGGTCTTTCAATCTGCAAACAGGTTATCGAAGCACATGGAGGCAGAATTTCCGTTGAAAACCGTGCCGACGATGATAATGCTGTGCTTGGCGCGCGCTTCATTGTGCGGCTGCCACTAGATCATGCAGAATAACAAGCCGAGGCCATGAAATGGAACGCCTGCACGCTACTGCTGTTGATATCGCAGGAAAAGGCGTTTTGCTGTGCGGGCCGTCTGGCGCGGGAAAGTCTGATCTGGCACTCAGGCTTATTGACCGGGGTGCCTCCTTCATAAGTGACGATCAGGTTGAATTAAGGCTAAGCCGCAGGGGTGTTTATGCATCGGCACCGCAGGCAATTCGCGGATTTTTGGAAATTCGCGGGCTTGGTCTTACGTCGCTTCCTGTTTCGGGTGGTACATTCATTGATTTGATTGTGGATTTAGTGCCGTCAGAGCATGTGCAGCGGCTGCCGGAAGCATCTACCCGGCAATTGCTTGGAAAAAAAATACCCCTGTTGCAGCTAAATGCATTTGAAATATCGACACCAATTAAAATAGAGTTGGCTGCGAACGATATATCCCGGATTGGCGGGACAGGTTCGGATGGCTAAACATAGGGGTGAATGCTAGTGACAGAAAGCAAGGCTGACAAAAGCACCGTTGAAACGCCGCGGCGGCAATTGGTGATTGTAACCGGACTTTCGGGTGCCGGAAAATCAGCAGCACTGCATTCTTTTGAAGATATAGGCTACCAGGCGGTTGATAATTTGCCACTTATTATGCTCGAGCAATTGCTTGATGAAGCAGCCCATGGTGGTGGCCATGACCCAATAGCCGTAGGTATCGATTCGCGAACGCTACATTTTTCGCCGCTTCATTTTGCGGAAATCGTGGAAATAGTCCGTCGCCGCACTGAAATTCAGCTGCATGTATTGTTCATGGATGCATCCGACGATATTTTGATGAAACGCTTTTCCGAGACACGTCGACCCCATCCCTTGGGCGAAGGTCAGCTGTTGCGCGCCGCAATTAAACAAGAGCGCGATGTAATGTCTGTGGTGCGGGAAAATATTGACGGCATTCTTGATACCAGCGCCCGTACCAGTGCCGAAACCCGGAAAATAGTGCGCCGCAGGTTTGCAGGCGGCCATACGCCGCAATTGATTGTTACATTTATGTCGTTTGGTTTTGCGCACGGTGTGCCGCGTGATGCAGATATGGTGCTTGATGTCCGTTTCTTGCGAAACCCTCACTATGTTGAGGAATTGAAAGAAAAAACCGGACGCGAGGAAGTTGTTGCCAACTATGTACGTGCTGACGAAGGTTTTGATAAATTCGTAGCCATGGTTGAAGACTTGCTCGTGTTTTTGTTGCCGCGCTACCGCGACGAGGGTAAGTCTTATCTAACGATCGCACTTGGCTGCACCGGGGGGCAACACCGCTCGGTGGCAGTTGCTGAAGCGATCGCTGGCAATACGGCGGTGGACGGCATGGCGGTAAATCTTTACCACCGGGAACTGGCTGGAAAAACTGAGTGAGAAGCACTGTGATACGGGCAAAGCTGAAGGATACACAATGATCGGAATGGTGTTGGTAACGCATGGGCGGCTCGCAGACGAATTTGTTGCGGCAACAGAACATGTTGTAGGCGCGCAAGAGCAAATGCGTGCGGTTTGTATTGGCCCGGACGACGACATGGAGCGACGCCGTCAGGACATTATGGACGCAGTGAAAGACGTAGACACTGGTGGCGGTGTAGTGCTTTTAACCGATATGTTTGGCGGCACGCCATCTAATTTGGCCATTTCGCTGCTGGAGAAAGATAAAACCGAAGTGATAGCGGGTATTAATCTGCCTATGCTTATCAAGCTCGCCAGTGTTCGGCGCGGATCTTCGTTGCAAGAAGCCGTCGATGCCGCAAAAGAAGCCGGGCTTAAATATATTAATGTTGCCAGCCAAGTGCTGGGGAGCTGAGCTTTTGTCATCTGCCCCAGTGACAGCATCGCGCGATTTGCTGATAGATAACCGTCGGGGCTTGCATGCCCGCGCGTCTGCCAAATTTGCCAAAATGTCGGGTTGCTTTGAAGCACGAATCGATGTTTGCAAAGATGATATCTGTGTTGTGGGTACATCGATTATGGGGCTGATGATGCTTGGCGCGGCGAAAGGCGAAACAATAAATATTGCAGCATCAGGTTCCGATGCCGAGACTGCGATTGATCAGCTTTCTGCCCTTGTCGAAGATAAATTCGGCGAAGACGAATAGATTTGAACCGGGTCCGGGCACGGTAAATTTGTGTGGCCGCGTTCCGGCCGCAGAATAAAAACCACCAAATTTACGAAATTTTAAGCGCGCGGGCGGATGGTATTTGCATACCTTTTTTAAATATCAATTAATTTTTATATAAAGAAATCTTTATCTTCAAGCGACCACCTGATATAAGCGGCCCTTGAAGATACGTAAAAGCGAACAGGAACCATCATGACCGATTATAAAGTTGCCGATATTTCAGGCGCCGACTGGGGCCGTAAAGAAATCAATATTGCCGAGACAGAAATGCCGGGACTGATGGCTATTCGTGAAGAACATGGGGCCAGCCAGCCGCTTAAGGGCGCACGCATTGCGGGCTGTTTGCATATGACTATTCAAACGGCGGTGTTGATTGAAACCCTTACCCATTTGGGCGCCGAAGTGCGCTGGTCAAGTTGCAATATTTTCTCGACGCAGGATCATGCTGCTGCAGCAATAGCGGCGTCAGGCGTACCGGTTTTTGCCTGGAAGGGTGAAACCGAAGAAGAAGCCGAATGGTGTATTCACCAAACCATCAAGGGCCCGGATGGCTGGGTGCCAAACATGATTTTGGATGACGGCGGCGATTTGACCGTAATGATGCATGATGATTACCCGGAACTGATGGACGGTGTGAAAGGCATTTCAGAAGAAACGACCACTGGCGTTATGCGGCTTTATGAAATGGCCAAAGAAGACCGCCTGAAAGTTCCTGCTATTAATGTGAATGACAGTGTAACAAAATCAAAGTTTGATAATCTTTATGGCTGTCGTGAAAGCCTGGTTGACGGTGTGAAGCGCGCTACAGACGTAATGATCGCCGGTAAAGTGGCTGTTGTTTGCGGTTACGGCGATGTGGGCAAAGGCTCCGCTGAATCGCTCAGAAGCCAGGGTGCGCGCGTGCTTGTTACCGAGATTGATCCTATTTGCGCGCTGCAGGCAGCGATGCAGGGGTATGAAGTGGTTACCATGGACGAGGCCGCTTCGCAGGGCGAAATTTTTGTCACGGCAACCGGCAATAAAGATGTAATTACCATCGACCATATGCGGGCGATGAAAGACCGCGCCATTGTTTGCAATATCGGCCATTTCGACAGCGAAATCCAAATTGCGGCGCTTGATAATCTCAAATGGGAAGAAGTGAAGCCGCAAGTGGATGAAGTTGTATTCCCTGACGGCAAGCGCTTGATCGTGTTGGCAAAAGGCCGTCTGGTGAATTTGGGCTGTGCTACAGGTCACCCAAGTTTTGTTATGTCGGCAAGCTTTACCAACCAGGTGTTGGCGCAAATTGAACTGTGGAACAATGCAGATAAATACGG
>Ga0316204_10008625_pt1 | contig 14009 bp, 10 predicted proteins | sample 6monrhotite_MG_2_FD_205661 | JGI IMG/M metagenome (GOLD analysis project Ga0316204, IMG submission 205661) | Microbial mat bacterial communities from mineral coupon in-situ incubated in ocean water Damariscotta River, Maine, United States -... | ecosystem: Environmental > Aquatic > Marine >... | reverse complement strand
GCCAGATAGTAAAATAACTAGTTGGCTTAATGGTGATACTACTACGATATTGAGTAATTTACTCAAGTTAAACTATGAAAAACTACCTAGTGACCTAACCGTCTTCACAAGGCTCAACAGAATTTCAAAGTGTCTTGAGTCACTACATTCTAATTCAGGCACAATTTCAGATGCATTGCTCGTCGTTAGAAGTGTCGAGTCTTTCACTGAAGGGCTAATTTTTGCAGAAAAGGATACTCAGGTCGTTGCTAATAAGCTGGAGAATATATCATGCGCTAAAATTGGAGATATAAGAGCATTTTCATTGGTAAAGTTAGATCTTTTTAACAATCACCTAGTCTATGAAAATGCAGTATCTAAATGGATTGAAGAAGAACTTCCCAAGCAGCCTCTTAAAGACGCACTTTGGATTATAGAGCAGCACTCTGGGGCACAGCATTCTGATTGGTGGCGATCCGCTGTTGGGAAAGGAATTGCTGGTGGTTGTAGAAAGATGAACGAGGCATGGAGGAAAGCACTTTGGAATTGGTGGCAAGAAGATTCAGATTCACTTCTGCAATTGATAGAACACATACCTAGTAATGCAAGTTACGAAAAGTGGATCGCTGGCCTCACCCCTATCAATGTTGATGATGACCTTCTTGCAGTAATTATTAATATTTGTAGTAAGCGAAAGTGGGCCTTATTCCTTTCTAAAGCGCTTGGTGATAAGCGGCCTTTAAAATATTGTATAAAAGTTTTTAGAGGTGCGGTGCCCAATTCTAAGGTAGCCCTTGATGTTCTTCTGAGTAAACGAGATTCTAGTGAAATTATTGATGTTGCAGCAGCGACTCAGTGGAGACCATTGATCGATAAATCTGTGCTGCTTACTGTTCCATCACCTCAACTATTAGCTCGTGTATCAGATTTTAAAAAAATAACTCCACTGCTTCTAGCTCACTTATCAGCAGGTGGTGCATTTCCGGTAGACCTTATAACTGACGATTTTTTTGGAAAACTCTTCGACTCCATAGCGAAAGATGACAAAAGTGCTATAAAAATTGCTAAATATCTTGGGCGTGGAGCAGGCTGTTACATTATAGGCCGCCCTGATGAGGATAAATTATGGGAATTGCTTATCCATGTTGTTACCAAAGAGTTTATTGATGATGCAATTGATGAATGGTGGATGCGCCACTTCAATAATGAAGAAACTATAAGACCCGCTAGTTTATTATGTAACATGGTTATTGAGTCTATCCCTAGCAAGGCACGAGAGTCATCTATTCTTCTCGTTATTGGTCTTCTTAATTTACTGCCAAAGATATCTGAGTCTCAGTTCTTAAAATGGATGGAAGATGAGGGCTTTTTATGGGCAGTAGGTGATCATGAAAGGCTTGCCAATCTACTTCTTGAACGGAAATGGAAAATGGCCATAAATAGATTTCGTTGGTCATGGAAACGTGAATTAGTGCTTGTCGCTTGGTATGGTAGAGAAATGTTGTCTTGGTCTAACAGGTTCTGGCAGCCACCTGGGGGTGTTGATTGGGTAAATCAAAGCAATGGCGACAGCATTGAAACAAAAAAGGGAAAGTTGAAAAAAGAAATGAAAATATTATTTTTAGCAGCAAATCCAATTCCGTCCGGGCGTTTAGCGCTTGATGAGGAAGCACGCGCCATAGAAGAGAAGGTGAGAAGTTCGAAGCATAGAGATGTCGTGACCTTTGATACACGTTGGGCAGTACGCTCTTCCGATCTCCAGCAAGAACTTCTTGAAAATGAACCAACAATTGTGCACTTCTCGGGTCATGGGGGAGGTCGTATAGGGCTTGTAATGCATTCAGGATCTCAAGACGACGAGTGTCTTGTGACCTCGGATGCATTGGAAGGTCTCTTTAAGATTTTCAAGAGTGATATAAAAATGGTTGTTTTAAATGCCTGCTATTCAGAAGAGCAGGCTATGGCAATTATTAATCAAATCGACTTTGTAGTAGGAATGAATGATTCTATTGGAGATGAAGCTGCTAGGGTGTTTTCGGCTGCTTTTTATCGTGGTCTCTCATATGGTAAATCAGTGCAAAAATCCTTTGATTTAGGAGTTAATGAACTAAGTCTTATGGGGCTGAGTGATGACCAAATGATCCCACAGTTATTGATCCGTTCAGGTGTTGATGCGACAACGACAGTTCTAGCTATGGATTCTTAGCTAGAACGAAGTTAATAAACTTAAGGGCACCAGTTCCTTGAGTTAATCTCATTTCTGATGTTTTCTATTGAAACCAGAGCATTTCTGCGCTGACACGTATTAGGGTTGCTTTTGGCTAGTTCGTTGAAGGCCTTTCTTAGAATTTCATGTAGCTCACTTTCATTTTTTTCTGCTAATTCAAATCTTGTTACCAGTCTCATTTTTACCTCCTGTTTTTGGAGGTCGCGTTATTGCGACCTTTGATAAGGCCGCCTTGTGCGCGGGAGGTCGTGAATGCACCTTTGGTCGAAATATATGGAGAAGCGTGGATTACACGCTTGCAGTTCTAATGATCAACTGCGCTATGAAACGGTTTTATAAAAAGGACAAAAGTACGCCCCTTATACAAAAAGGAGTAAGAGAGGCTGAATAACTGAAATTGTTGGCTCACTTGAAAAAAACCAAGAGAGCCAGTGTGTTTACTTAAGAGATTGAAGGGCATTGCATCCCCTCATAATCAAGAATAATGACGGTTTCCATCTGGCGCTAACGCTTGATAGACCCTCCGCAATTTTTCTGGATTCTTTCACCCCCGCCTAGTCGCCCTAGTCGGCAGAAGTTCATTCACGAGGCAAAAACGCTTCGCTAAGAACTTCAACACCGATAAAGGGATTAAGACAATGAATACAGAGATTAGAATTTACGTTGCAGATTTGGCGGCTTACAACAATAGAAAATTACATGGGGTCTGGATTGATGCGACTGATGAGCTTGATGATATTCAAGAACAGATTAATAAGATGCTGGAAAATAGCCCGGAAGGGTTCGCAGAGGAATTTGCGATCCATGATTATGAAGGGTTTGGCTCTTATGGTCTTGGAGAATATGAGGGCATTGAAAGTGTTCACGAGATTGCATGTTTTATTGAGGAATACCCGGAATTAGCCGGTGAGTTATTGAATCAGTTTGGCGGTGATCTGGAGGATGCCAGAAAGGCTATAGAGGAAAATTATTCTGGTTGCCATACATCGCTAGCAGATTACGCGCAGGAGCTTACAGAAGAAACAAGCGAGATACCCAGCCATTTAGAGAATTATATCGATTATGAGCGCATGGGGCGTGATATGGAATTAGGCGGCGATATCTACACCATTGAAACCGCGCACGATGAGGTTCATGTGTTTTGGAGTCACTGAAATATTATAAGACCGGCGGTGTAATTATCGCCGGTCTTTTTGCTACTCTTCCAACGCCCGTATCAACGTACGTTCATGTACGCGAAAAGATTCGGCGACCTCAGTGATTGACGAGTAAAAATCGGCTTCCAGCGTACGCCGCGCTTGCGCGACTTGTTCGCTGCTTAATTTCCTGGGGCGACCCAGTTTTGTGCCGCGCCGTTTCGCGGCTTCCAATCCCTCCTTGGTACGTAAAGACAGAATTTCACGCTCCCACGTAGCCAGAGCTGCCGCCAGTGTATATAGGAATTTTCCGTCCGGCGTGGTGGTATCAAAATTTTGTGACAGGGATAGGAACTGTATGCCGTGCTGGTGCAGGCTTTCCAACTCTGAAAGCGCATCGAGGGATGAACGAAACGCCCGGTCAAGCGATGAGACCACAAATATATCGCCCGGCACTAATAGCTTCATCACCTGTTCATAAACAGGGCGTTTCTTGCGCACCGCAGATACGCCATCCTCGATAAAGACTTGATCACAAACATCTTGCAACTGATTAACCTGCCGGTCGGTTAATTGCTTGTCCGTTGAGGTGCGAATATATCCCAGTTTTCTCATTCCATATTCCCGTATTCGTTGTTTCCATAAAGCATAGACAAAAACGAACGTTTAAATCCTGTATCTGTGGCTGTCCAGACTTAGCAGCATGAATTCCACTTAAGTCTTTGCAAACGCGCCAATAATTTCCCTGACCTCAAATAATCAAAAAGACATGGTCTCAGACTAACAAAAACGTTCGTTTTTATATGGGACATTCAGCGTGAAGAAATCAAGCCTCATTTTCATCTTGCTGATGGTTTTCCACAGCGGCATCACTCAGGCCGAAAACCTCAAAAACAGCGAGTTCCTCGAATTCACCGAAGGCCAGCAGCATTGGTGGTATTCGGGAGCATATACAGCGCTCGGCCATGTGGCCTTTCTTGAAGATGAAGAAAAAGGAATATGTGTCTGGAATTGGCTTGCTTCAGACTATGAAAAGCGAGAGGCTCTTTTGATTAAGACCTTCAAGAAATATCCAGACCATACGCCGACTAGCATTGTTATTGCTTTGCTCCGGCGAAGTTGCGGCGTTTTTCTAACTGAAGAAAAGGCAGTATCAAAGGGTGAGTAAGGCGTTATTGGCCAAGTGTTCTAGCATGTGTAGGTTCGCTGGCGGGTACAGAGCCGAGGTCTGGAATATCAACGCTTGCCAACTCAAAATCATTTCCCAGATCAGGGACGTTAAGCCGTGTTTCCTCAACGAGGTCATGAGCGGCTGAAGCAGAAGTGCTGTTAATGGTGTTTGCAACTAATTCAGTGTTGTAGAAGTTGGCTGTTGAAAAATCCGGCATGGCTGATTTAATCTGTTCATTTAAATATTCCAGCTCATCTTTTAGCACCGGATTATCTTCATCCTTAATGCGGCGGTCAATATTATCCAATGTATTGCCTTTATATTCTTCGAACCCTTGTCTTGCGCGTAGAAGCGTCTCTCGTTTTAATTTTTCTACAAGATTTTCATCCCAACTCTGTAGGTTATCTAAGTGGCTATATTTCTGTGCCTCTTCATCACTTAGACGTTTGCCGTCTTCGGTAAAAATGCTACCTTCATTAGAGAGGAATATCTTCGTTCCGTCTTCCATTTCAGCCGTGTTTTCGCGCAAAAGTTGAAGTTTCCTATCGGAATCTTCAAGGCGTTGGCCTATGTTAATTAATGCTCGATCAACGGCTTGATAAGCCTGGTCTAAATTTTTTGTGACCTGGGAATAGAGCGCGGCATATTGCGCATCTTCGGCCAGAAGCATTTGCAGCATCGAACGATAACGCCGTTCAGCCTTCTTCTTTTCGCTCTCGCCGCCGTAAATGTCGTGTGAATTTTCTGAAAGGAAGCGCTGAATCCGGCCTGTAGGTTCATCAGAAATTTCGTGATTCAAATCAATTTGATCACGCTTCGCCGGAGATTTACTATCCAGTCCAATATCTTGCGGCTTTTCTGACACCCTTTACATCCTTCCTTCTTACCGGCACTAAACCCTACGTAGAAAAATAGCACCTATATAAACATACCTTAAATCAATCACATGAGTCAAAAAAAAAATTATGACATGCGTAAAAAACTGATAACGACCATCATGACTTGCACAATGTTTTGAGCGTGTGAGAGGATAGATTTCAATCACCTAAAAATATCAGCGCACAAGGATGTATGCAGCACTCTTCCTTGAAAGCACTTCCATAAGTCTATCTATCGTTCTGGAGAACGAGATATGAAAAAATTATTGCTTGGTCTGATTCTTTCCTTTCTCGGATTTTGTTCTTTTTATTCGCAAAGTGCGCAAGCAGCTTGCGGTGATGCTGGCGGAGGGAATGCTGATAATCAGTTTGGTACCTCTATGGAGGTTGCTGCTTGGGAATTGTTTGGCAGTGGTTGTGATCAATATATTCTTACTCCAGAAGAGCTGGATGAAGATTTAGAAAAGTCATATACCGCAACAATGTCTTCATCTGCGGTATTCCCACCACCCTTAGGTAATATTTCAGGATCAACAACAGTAAGTGGGTTATTTTCAGTTCCTGGGTTTGGGTTTATTGTTGATAGTGAAGCAGAGCAATCAGGTGCAGTCGCTACAGCGGTTGGCACTGCAACAGGAAAAATAGAGGATACGGTTTATTTTATTGTGCCAGCTTCGATGTTATCTTTTAGTGGCACTTATGAAGTCTGCGGTAATCTATCTAGTACTTTGCCTATAACTAGTGCGATAAATACTAATGGCTTGGCGTTGATAATTAATGCTGCGAGCGCTGAAGTGGTTCTTGATTTTAATCCAGCCGGTAGTGATTTTGTTATTGATGTTCCAGTGATTTCGGGTACTCATTTAAGACCACTGGCAACAGTTGAATTTTACCCCTCCGCTATCGGTGAGCAATGTGCAACAGGTAGCTTTAATGTTTTTAATGTTGTCCCAGACCCAGACCCAGACCCAGACCCAGACCCAGACCCAGATCCCGGTACATATGTGCCTTTTATACTGGAGTTACTTGGCTCTGGTTCAACATCAGTGATCAATACTGCTGATGGCAGTGGCCAAGCAAATGGTCTTTTTGATGGGCATTTCAAGTTTACCAGTGTAAGTTCTGGCGTTACATGCTCGTCATTATCGGGTAGTGCTTCGGCCTGCGGTGATCTGGCTATAACTCCACCTCCGCCCCCGCTTCTTATTGACCCTAAAAAATGTGAGAATGGCTGCGAAACTTCTGTTGGAAATCCGATTAACTTCTCGCTTGGATTCAAACATCAGACAGAAACCGATTATGCGGACGGGATTTTAGCGTTTACACGTAATTACAGAAGTGATGCTAACTGGTATTCACATAGGGTAGGACAGAACTGGCGGCATAATTATGATCGCTCTATTACTGTAAATGGCAATCTTGCCAGTGTTGTTAATGCGGCAGGTTTAATACATACATTCGAAGATGATGGCAGCGGTAATTGGTTGCCTGTTTCCAAAGATGCGGATCAAACCGCAACTATTCAAACCACCGCTAGTGGCTACACCCTAACCACACAAAGCGATGCGCGCGAATATTATGACACGACAGGTCGATTAATGCGCATTGAATATCGGGGCGGTGAAGCGCTTAATTTTCTTTATGGCTCTTCCCTTCGTTTAAGCAGTGTTTCAGATGAAAATGGCAGGGCGCTTACTTTTACCTATAACGGTGCGGATAGACGCATTGCGAGTATGAATACGCCAGATGGTATTTATAGCTATGGCTATGATGCTAATAATAACCTGATCACCGTCACCCAGCCGGATCTCAAGAGCCGTAGCTACCATTATGAAGATGCGAGCTTTGTAAATGCCATGACCGGCATTACGGATGAAAAGGGCGTGCGCTTTGCCACTTACGCTTACGATGCGCAAGGTCGTGCGGTACTTTCAGAGCACGCAGGCGGGGTAGATCGCTTTACCATCGCTTATAACGCCGATCAGAGCGTGACAACCACGAATCCACTTGGAAAACATACAACATATTTCTTTGAAACCATTAAAGGTGTTCGCAGGATTACCCGCGTCGAAGGGCATCAATCCACAAATTGCGCGGCGGCAAATAAAGCCTACACTTATGATGCTAATGGCTGGCTTGCCAGCAAAACGGACTGGCTGGGTAATGTTACGAGCTATGTGCGTGATGCGCGCGGTCTGGTTACAAGTATGGTGGAAGCCAGCGGTAGCGCAGCAGAGCGCATAACTAGCTACACATATGATCCTGTGTACCGATTGCCCGATGTAATCACGGAAGATGGGCTAGCGACTGATTATAATTATGACGCGCAAGGGCGGACATTATCAGAAACATTGATCGATACTGCCACAAGCGAGACCCATACCACCAGTTACAACTACTACCCTGATAGTATCGATGGCTTCGGTAATACAATCCTTGGACGTCTGGCAAGTATAGACGGCCCGCGCACCGATGTTAATGACGTTACCAGCTATGAATATGATACTAGCTTTAACTTAATCAAGGTCACAAATGCCCTTGGTCATGAAACTAACGCCTTAAGCTTTGATATTGCAGGCAGGCCTCTTCTCCTTGAAGATGAAAACGGCGTGCGCACACGCTTGATCTATGATCCTCACGGCCGGTTGCGCAGAACTATTCAGGGCATCAACACAGTGCTCAAAGCCATAACCCGAAATGTCTATGATGATAATGGGCAGTTAATCAAGACGATTGCGCCCAATGGAACATTCCTGCGCTACGCCTATGATGATGCACAGCGACTAATCAGAATTATCAATAGTGACAGCAAGATTATTTACACTTTGGATAATGCCGGTAATCGCATCAGGGAAGTATATAAGGATAGTGCGGGCGTGGTTCGCTACCGCCATAGACAAGCCTATGACGAGCTATCGCGGGTAATCAGAGAGATCGATGATAATGGTGATAAGACCCGTTATGTCTACGACGTTAATGGGAATCTCATCAGAGAAATCGATGGTAACTTAAATAAAACCAAATACCAGTATGACGGTCTTGATCGCCAAAACAGAACTATTGACGCGCTGGATGGCAGAACGGTCAATTCATTTAACGATCTCGACCAGCTCACGAGGGTTAAAGATCCACGCGGTAACGCTACGCGCTATGTTTATAATGCCTTCGGTGATGTGATTAGGCAGATCAGCCCCGATACCGGAAAAACCATCAATGCATACGATAGTGCGGGTAACTTAGTTAGGCGAAAAGATGCGCGCGGTGTAATCACGCGCTATGTTTATGATGCGCTAAACCGCCTGATAAAAATCAGATACCCGTCTGATCCCTCCCTTAATGTCACATTAACCTATGACATGGAAAATGGCTGTGGTAGCTCCATAGGTCGCCTGTGCCGCGTGAAAGATGCCAGCGGTATTACTCGCTATGTTTATGATGAATTGGGTAGATTAACGCAAGTTAAGGAAATACGTGGCACGCTTAATTTTATCACTAAATACGGTTATGACCTCGCCGGAGCGCTTATCAGCACCACTTTGCCAAGCGGACGCGTTATCAATTATGGCCTTGACGAAAATGGCGCGGTATCAAGTGTAAGCGCCGATATCAACGGCGCGCAAGTCACGCTTGCCAGTGCAATCACCTATCTGCCATTTGGCGGGATTGAGAGCCTTAACTATGGCAACGGCATAGCATTAACCAACAGCTATAACACGGCCTATCAATTAACAGCGCGCAATATCGGCGTGCTTATGAATGAGAGCTATGGATACGATTCGACCGGAAACATCACAGTCAAAGGAGGGGCTAGTTATATCTACGATCCTTTGTATCGCCTAACGGATGAGAGCAGCACTGCCGGGCAATTCAATTATAGCTATGACTCGATTGCCAACCGTTTAAGTGAAATCGTAAATGGCGTGGACGCAAGCTATAGCTACCCTCTGAGCAACAGCAAACTAAGCGATATCAGCGGCGCAGCGATAATTTATGATGAAGCTGGCAATATCACAAGCGATCCGCAGCGCAGCTATGTCATAGATGCCGTCGGTCATATCAAACAAATCAGCATTTCCGGCGTGATCGTAGGCGATTATATTTATGATGCAAATAATCTGCGCACGCAAAAAACCACCGGCGGTGTAACCACACATTACGTTTACGGCGCAGGCGGTCTGCTCTATGGCGAATATGATTCAAGCGGCAGCTTCATACGAGAGTATGTTTATCTAAATGGGCAACCATTAGCGCAAATAGACACCGGAGAAACCTTGTCATATCTCCACACCGACCATCTAGGTACTTCGCGCTATGCCAGTAACACCGCTGCCGCACAAATCTGGAGATGGCAATCCGAGGCCTTCGGAAACGGAGCGCCCACCGGCACAACAACCATAAACCTCCGCTTCCCCGGCCAATACCACGACAACGAAACCGGCCTGCATTACAACTGGAACCGTTATTACGATCCCACCACTGGACGTTACATAACTTCCGACCCCATCGGCCTAAACGGAGGCCTCAACACTTACGCCTATGTCTCCGCCAATACGGTGATTTTTTCAGATACAGGAGGATTGAAAAAAAGGCACTGGGCAGAATTAGCAGGAATGGGGATAGCTTGTTTTAATTCTAAGTTTTGTCGGGATAAAGCGATTGAGTGGGCAAAAAAACTTGGTTTACGATGTAAAGATTTTCTCACTGGCGGAGATAAGGCAGCTAAACTTGCCAAATTGGTAGATGTAGCAAAGCGTTTAGGGCTTGATCCTAATTCAATTAAAGTTGCTGGTAATACTGCTAGTGCAAAAGTTAAGTTAACTATGTCTACTAATCTTGCAGATGTAAGAGCCGTGGCTAAAACATTAAAATCGTTAGGTGTTACACGGTTTAAATTAAATACTGGTCCTATTGTAAATATTAAGCTAAGAGATAAGATAGAATCACGTGTGGGCGGTGAATTTATAGGAGGAAAAGTATATTACGGAAAAGAACCGGGCGAATACATCATTGATTTTGCCCTTTAAAATGGAGACTAAAATAAATAATAATTTATATTCAAATAGGATTTTAGATCGTGCAGAAAAACAAGGCTTGTTCAAATATGGGTGTTTGAAACTTGTAGATTTAACGGAGGATCAGAAAACTATTTTTTGCAAAACTGTTGATCATAATATTGAGCCGTTATTGGTTTTTTGGGATTCGGTTGATCGTTGGACTGTAATGACGGTTGATCGATTATTTTCGTGGTATGAGAATAACCTTTATTCTTGTGTTCTTGAAGACATTAAAAACGAAATAGAGGGAGTCGTGTATGAAGAAGGTAAATATTATGAAGGAACTAAACTATCTATAAATATGCTGTATTTAAAAAGGCCAAAAATATATGTGTGGGTTCCTAAAGGTGCAGCATTGTATGGGTTCTGGCATGTTTTGAAATACTGTCGTCCACAAAATTAAATTTCTGGTTCAATATCTATATCGGGATCATCAATAGTTTTTTGTTTCGGTGGTGGGCGTGTTGCGTGTTGGTCTTTAGTAGCATCTTTTTCTGATAGCAATTCCATTCTACCCTTTTGTCTGTCCGTGATCATAGATAAGTCACGGATTAGGTGTTTTTGTTCTTTTTCGTGATTGTTGCGTAGTAGGTTTATTTGGGTTTGTAGGTTTTGGCGCTCAACAATCTGCTTATTTATTAGGTCTTCGCGTTGTTGTTGGTCGCGTATGTGGGCGTAGTAGGATTCTTTTTCATTTTTCTCGCGGGTTTTCCAGTAGCGGCCATTTAGTTTGTCCCAGATTCCTTTGAAACCACGGCGGATACGGGCGGCGCGTAGGTTTTCTTCTTTTTGCCAGCGGGCTTTTTGGAATTCATCAAGCTTGGCTCGCATAGCGCGATGCTCAACGGTCATTGCTTGTTTGGAGTGGAGGAGGGGCTGCATTTTTTGTTTGTGCTGCGCGTTTAATTCGCCGGTGTAGTGGTTGAATAATTTGGAAACTTGCCGGGAAATAGCCCCCTTGGTCTCTGATACGGAAGGTAGGTTTTCTGCCTTGCCAAGGCGTTCCTCTAAGGATTTCTTCTTCACGCCAAGTTGACGGCTTAAAGAATAAACCTCGCCATAAACATCTACCGCTACAAACCCGCGCCGCTCGCCGCGCGCGAGGTAGTAGCCATTTTCCTGTAATGCCTGTTCAAACCCTTTGCGGCTGTCAGAGACGCCCCAGCATTCTTGAAGCGCGGCTTTGATGGCTTTGGGGTTTTGACCTGTCCGCATCGCTTGTTGCCATTCGGCCCTTGTGTAATTGAGCGGGTTTGTGCGGCTTTTATCCTTAAAACCATCAGGCATTTTCCAGCCATGCTCCAGATATAGAGATTTGGAAATCTCGTTAAGTTTAAGCTTTGGGAATGAGATATTGATAGCTTTCATCTCATTTGTGTTGATGCGGCTCCAGACGCAATGCGCATGGCGGCGTCCTTCCTTTTCGTGGAAGACCACCACGCGAGGCTGATCAACAAGTCCTAGTTTCTTTTCAACCCTGTCCAGCGTTTGTTCAAAAATTTCTACCGGCACTGACTTATCAGACGGAGGGTTAAGGGAAAGCGAGTACATGAATTGTTTACACTTGGTTGCCTTTGATATTGCGTAGGCCTCATTCAATGCGCCAAGTACGTCATCTGCTACAAAACCGCTGACCTCATGAACTGTTACATGCTCGTTTTGTTCACCATTAAGAAGGTGGAGCGCCATTTGGCGTCCACCTGCGCGCTGATTACCCTTAAGGATCATTGTGCGGCTCATCTGAATTGTTAGAGCTATTTGGCTTTAAGCCAATAGCCTTGATAAGCGTATTGCGTATCCAGCGGATAAACTGCACGGCCTCCCAAAGATCACGCAACACTTCTTCATTAACCGGCAGTGAGCCCGAGTTTGCAGCCTTGGCAAGCTGGTTGATATTGCTGGCAATACGGGACTTTCCCAAGGCAGCAAGGAGCATCGCTGCTAACTTCTTATCTAAAACACCGCGCCTGGATTGTGCAGGGCGTAGTTTCTTATCAAGAATTAGCCTGATTACGCATTCCCTAATGAAGGTTCCTAGTGACATACCATCTGCCAGTTCTTCCAGCGCTTTGCGTTCTTTATCTGCTAGCCTTAGGGAAAAAGGAGGGGCATACTTGGCTTTGCGCTTAGTATTCATAGCTCTTTACCCCTGTTAACGCTTAGAGGGAGAGGGCTAAATACATCATATAATTGGGCTAATAATGCCGATATATCAGGTGCTTGGGATGTGATATCACAGGCTGTGACCAGCATGCTAGATAATGTCGGAAGTAGGGACAAACCTCCGCGGTGTTTGGTTTTCGCTTTTATAGCACAAAGGAAAACCCCACTACGGCTTGCCCCTAATTGCTGACGTTATACCTTTTCAATGAGGCAATATGTTTAGATATTTAGCAGTTTTAATATTGGCAGTTCAAATTTCTGGATGCTCAAATATTTACTCGAGAGTAACATTTGATTTTGAGAGTCTGGCAATATCGCCTCAAATAAAATATGAGAAGGGATCTGAAGAGCTAGCCCTGTATGTATCAGAGAACTTAGCAGAGCATATCTCAGAGGTAGAAGGGTTTCAGTATCGGCGTTTCAAAGCGCCTACAGAAATACAAATTTATGTGTTTGATGATAAGGAAAGGTATTCAAATTATAGTGCGGCATCCATTCGTACACGTGGTAGTGCCACAACAAATGAAATATACATTTCGCCGATAATAAGAGAGCGAATGGAAACTTTTTCGAGTATATTAAAACATGAGTTATCACATATACATTTAAGGCAATATGTTGGTACTTGGGGCTATGTGAAAAATATTCCGGGTTGGTTCCATGAGGGGCTAGCGGTGGAGGCGTCAAATGGCGGTGGTGCTGAAAAGGTATCCGATGATGAAGCAATTGAGTTTATAAAAAAAGGAAACCATTTTTTACCCAGGTCAAAAGGAAGTATTCTGGGGCATAAGACTGCGCATGATTATGGTCTAAAGCCGCATATGTATTATAGGCAATCAAGTTTATTTATAAGGTTCCTTAAAGAAGTAAATGTCAATTCATTTGAAAAGTGTTACCTCAGCCTAACTGAAGGGGTGCCATTCGATGAGGTTTGGATAAAGCACTATGGCAAAGATTTAGATAAGCTATGGGAGATTTTTTTGGAGGAAGTACAGGTATTACAAGGCGCTTAAGCCTGATATTTTTCCGCAGCGTTTTTTTGCATTCACTACACTTGTTTTAACGCAAAAAACGCCGTTCGAAAATGCAGCTTATCGAAAGCGTTAGGCTGGTGACTTTTCGCCCCTTAGCTTTCGCAGAGAACAGCCTTTATCAAAACAGTTCTTGGTAGAGAACGTTTTAACATAAGAAAACATATCCTTTAAGTGATGCGGGTGTTGATAGAGGATGTCTTCAAACGAACCGTGTGCCATACTTAATTTACTATTTAGATGCGTTAAGTGCCGTTCAGCGTCCATTTCAACAGGGGGTTTTATTATGAAGACTAAGCTCAGCGTGATTTCCTCAATGCCTTTGGTGAATTTACAGAATATTGATAAGAAGTCCGCATTTAGTTGTGCG
>Ga0316204_10008624_pt1 | contig 14010 bp, 13 predicted proteins | sample 6monrhotite_MG_2_FD_205661 | JGI IMG/M metagenome (GOLD analysis project Ga0316204, IMG submission 205661) | Microbial mat bacterial communities from mineral coupon in-situ incubated in ocean water Damariscotta River, Maine, United States -... | ecosystem: Environmental > Aquatic > Marine >... | reverse complement strand
GCCTGCCCCTGTTGACTTAAGGAAAGATGAAAAGATGTTTAAAGAGTTTAGAAAAGAAATTGAATGGGGCGGGCGTCCGCTAGTTTTTGAAACCGGTAAAGTGGCCCGCCAGGCCGATGGCGCGGTTCTCGTCACCTACGGTGATACGAAGGTTCTGTGCACGGTCGTTGGCGAAAAATCGCCCAAGCCCGGACTGGATTTTTTCCCCCTGTCCGTTCACTACATTGAAAAAGCATATGCCGCCGGTAAAATTCCGGGTGGCTTCCTCAAGCGCGAAGCCCGTCCCAGCGACAATGAAACGCTGACCTCGCGCCTGATTGACCGTCCGATCCGTCCCTTGTTCCCCAAGGGCTTCAAATGCGAAACCCAGGTGATGTGCACGGTCGTTTCCCACGACATGGAAAACAATCCTGACATCGTTGCCCTGATCGGCACATCCGCCGCGTTGACCATTTCCGGTCTGCCCTTCATGGGCCCGATCGGTGGTTGCCGCGTTGGTTACATCGACGGTGAATATGTCCTCAACCCCATGGTTGATGACATGCCCAACACCGACCTGGACCTGATCGTCGCCGGCACCAATGAAGGCGTGTTGATGGTTGAATCAGAAGCTTCCGAGCTTTCCGAAGAAATCATGCTGGGTGCCGTTTCCTTCGGTCACGCAGCGTTCCAGCCGGTGATCAACGCGATCATCGAATTGGCCGAAGCCTGTGCCAAAGAACCGCGCCCGCTGGCTGAAGAAGTGCCCGGTGCAGAAGACATGATCGCCAAGATCGGCGGTATGGCCGAAGCCGGTTTGCGCGACGCCTATGCGCTCAGCGACAAAATGGAACGTCAATCCAAAGTCAGCGCCGTCAAGGACCAGGTCAAAGCCGACCTGGCCGCCGATAGCGCGCTCGACCAGGATCTGGCTTCTGACGTGTTCGGCGATGCCTTCAAGAAAATTGAAAAGCACATCGTTCGCCGCGACATCCTGAAAACCGGCAAACGCATTGACGGTCGCGATACCAAAACGGTACGCCCCATTGCCACGGAAGTCGGCTTCTTGCCACGCTCCCACGGTTCGGCCCTGTTCACCCGCGGTGAAACACAGGCTATTGCCGTTGCCACCCTGGGCACGGGTCAGGATGAACAACGCGTCGATTCGCTTGAAGGCCAGCGGTTCGAGCATTTCATGCTGCACTATAACTTCCCGCCGTATTCGGTTGGCGAAGCGGGTCGTGTCGGTTTCACCGGTCGCCGCGAAGTCGGTCACGGCAAACTGGCATGGCGGGCCATTCACCCGGTGCTGCCGTCCAAGGAAGATTTCCCGTATACCATTCGCGTCGTTTCCGAAATCACCGAATCCAACGGTTCGTCCTCCATGGCGTCCGTTTGCGGTGCTTCGCTGGCGTTGATGGATGCCGGTGTGCCGTTGGCGCGCCCGGTTGCCGGGATCGCCATGGGCCTGATCAAGGAAGACGACGGCCACGCCGTGCTGTCCGACATCCTGGGTGACGAAGATCACCTGGGCGATATGGACTTCAAGGTCGCCGGAACGGAAAATGGCATTACATCCTTGCAGATGGATATCAAGATCACGTCGATCACCGAAGATATCATGAAGGATGCCGTCGCCCAGGCGCGTGATGGACGTTTGCACATTCTGGGCGAAATGGCCAAGGCCATTGATACGTCGCGCGGCGAGGTCAGCCAGAATGCGCCACGGATTACCGCTTTCAAGGTCAACAAAGACAAAATCCGCGACATCATCGGGCCCGGTGGCAAGATGATCCGTGAAATTTGTGAAGTCACCGGTGCCAAGATCGACATCGAAGATGATGGCACCGTCAAGGTTGCCGCCGTCGACGAAAGCGCCGCCGAAGCCGCGATCAAGTGGATCAAGGGTTTGACGGAAGAACCTGAAGTTGGCGTGATCTACACCGGTAAAGTTGTCAAGACCGTCGATTTCGGCGCTTTCGTCAACTTCATGGGCGCCAAGGATGGCCTTGTTCACATCAGCGAACTGGCCGCCGAACGGGTCGGCAAGACCACTGACGTTGTCAACGAAGGCGACGTGGTCAAGGTCAAGCTGATCGGTATTGATGACCGCGGCAAGATCAAGTTGTCCATGAAAGTGGTCAATCAGGAAACCGGCGAGGAAATCACCGGCTAACGCTTTTTGGCGTTACAGCGAAAATAAAAAAGGGGCGGACGAAATTCATCGTTCGCCCCTTTTCATCTGTTACAGATGTGCAAAATTCGATAAAGTGACGACCGGCTAGAAAATTTCCTGTAGGAACCCCAGTTGAAGACCTTGCAACCCATCCTGATGTCCGGACGCGAAGTTTTGCCTATTGTCGAAGGTGGCAAGGGCGTCGCTATTTCTAACGGTAACAGCGCCGGTGCCTTTGCCGCTGCGGGCTGTGTTGGCACGGTGTCGGGCGTCAATGCCGATTCCTATGATGCCGACGGTGCCGTTATCCCCCAGGTTTATCACAGCACGACGCGGCGTGAACGCTGGCACGAACTGATCGATTACGCCATTAAGGGCGGCATCGCCCAGGCCCGGATCGCGCACGAAAAGTCGGGAGGCGAGGGCCGCATTCACGTCAATGTCTTGTGGGAAGCCGGTGGCACGCCAGAGGTTATGGCGGGTATTCTTGAAGGCGCCAAGGGACTGGTCCATGGCATCACGTGTGGCGCGGGCATGCCCTACCGGGTCGCCGAAATCGCCTCGAGCTTCGGCGTTTATTATCACCCGATCATTTCTTCGGCCCGTGCCTTCCGCGCCTTGTGGAAGCGCTCCTACAACAAACACGCCGAATTCCTTGGCAGTGTCGTTTACGAAGACCCCTGGTTGGCCGGGGGCCATAACGGGTTGAGCAACGTTGAAGACCCGGAAGTTCCGCAAGATCCCTATCCAAGGATTGTCGAACTGCGCAAGCAAATGCGGGAATTTGGCCTGAACGATACGCCGATCGTCATGGCCGGTGGTGTCTGGTACCTGCGCGAGTGGGAACACTGGCTGGACAACCCTGAAATCGGCCCCATCGCCTTTCAGTTTGGCACGCGCCCCTTGCTGACACAGGAAAGCCCTGTTTCCAAGGCCTGGCAGGATCGGTTGTTGGGATTAAAGGAAGGCGATATCTTCCTGAACCGCTTCAGCCCCACGGGTTTTTATTCTTCGGCGGTTCGCAACAACCTGCTTAATCACCTGGAGCAGCTTTCTTTGCGCCAGGTCGCCTACGAAGCCAAGGCCACCGACGAGTGCCCGGAACCTTTGCCGCTTGGTCCCCGGGGGCGCCCCGTGTATCTGAACGCGGAAGACAAAGTCCGGGCCGAAGCCTGGATTGCCGAAGGCTTCGAGACCGGCATGAAAACACCAGACGGCACGATCGTTTTTGTGACGCCGGAAAATTCCGAACAGATCGTCGTCGACCAACAAAACTGCATGGGCTGCCTGTCGCAATGCCGGTTCAGCAACTGGTCCGAAAACGAAGAAGGAACCACCGGCAAGCGGGCGGATCCCAGGTCTTTTTGCATTCAAAAATCCCTGCAGGATATCGCCCACGGCGGCAGCATCGAAGATAACCTGATGTTTTCCGGCCACAACGCCTATAAATTCGGCTCCGACCCGTTTTATAAAGACGGTTTTGTGCCCACGGTCCGCCAATTGGTCGACAGGATAATCAGCGGCGATTAGGGCAATTTCGGGTTATTCTGAACCGTCGCCGGTCCGGTTGCCTGATTCAGGGTGCTGATCTTTTGCGCCACGGTGTCATCATACATATAGCCCGTGCGTACTTACCAATCTCGTCAGGCAACAAAAGAACAGGGTCAGCGGGGGCCAGAACAATCCTGCGGCACCCGAATAGCCGACTGGTCCGCTTGGTCTATGTCCATAAATTAATTATGGTTTTGGCTTGAAGTTAGGGAAATTCTAATTTAGGTATTGTCCCAACAAGCGTTTTTGCACACTGTAGAAGCCGTACAAAGTACACGAAGGACACTTAAATGAGGACGTATACGCAATTTCTTGAACGACTGAGATCAGCTGGCCTGCGCCCGACTCGTCAACGCCTGGCCCTGTCAAAATTGTTGTTCGAAAACGGTGACCGTCACGTTACCGCCGAAGTCCTTCATAGCGAAGCCCAGTCCGCCAATATGCGGGTCTCGTTGGCGACGGTTTACAATACCCTGCATCAGTTCACCAAGGCCGGTCTTTTGCGGGAAATCGTGATCGGTACGGCCAGGTCTTATTTTGATACCAATACCAACAATCACCATCATTTTTATCACGAAAACAGCGGCCTTCTTGAAGACATTGACGGCGATACGGTAAGTATCGGCGGGTTGCCTGAAGCACCCGCTGGTGTGGATATTAAACGGATCGACATCGTTGTCAGGGTTGCATAGCTTATTGATGCTTATCAATGGGTTATGGCGTAGTTTAGAATAAGTCAATAAACTTGACAGGTGCTACGTGGTACGCCATATTTGGTGTGTACTTCGCGCGTGATCGGGTTGGCCGTTTTCTTGTTAAATGGTCCGGCCCGGGAGTGCGCCGCAATAAAGAATAATTTTCGAATAACCCGAAACCAGGAGAGACCCTATGAGCTTGAAAGACAGCAAGACCGAACAGAACCTGAAAGATGCCTTTGCTGGCGAATCCCAGGCAAACCGCCGTTACCTGTACTTCGCCCAGAAGGCGGATATCGAAGGATATAACGACGTTGCCACCGTGTTCCGTTCCACCGCCGAAGGTGAAACCGGTCATGCCCACGGCCACCTGGAATTCCTTGAAGAAACCGGCGATCCAGCAACCGGCCTGCCCATCGGCCCCACCGGTGACAACCTGAAGGCCTCCATCGAAGGCGAAACCCATGAATACACCGACATGTATCCTGGAATGGCCAAGACCGCCCGTGAAGAAGGTTTTGATGAAATCGCCGACTGGTTTGAAACTTTGGCGAAAGCTGAAAAATCACACGCCGGACGTTTCCAAAAGGCCCTTGATACGCTGTAATCAGAGCCCTTCGGTGACAGATTTTGTGGGGGGGTTCGGTTTCGAATCCCCCCACAATGTTGTTTAGCCCGAACCTTACACAGGTAAAGGATTGAAAATTATGCGTGAGGGAAGTCTGGAAGCGCCAACGCGTCATCCCATTCCGTGGAAAGACCCGGATTTTGTTGACGAGCAAAAGCTTGACGATGAACTGCGGCGGGCCTTCGATATTTGCCATGGGTGCCGCCGCTGTTTCAATTTGTGTGACAGTTTCCCCCGTCTTTTTGACCTGGTTGACGACAGTGAAAGCGGTGAGCTCGATTCCGTGAAAAGCGTCGACTTCAAGCCGGTGATTGATGCCTGTACCCTGTGCGACCTGTGTTTCATGGTCAAATGTCCGTACGTGCCGCCCCATGAATTTGATCTGGATTTCCCCCACCTGATGTTGCGCGCCAGGGCCGTCCAGTTCAAAAAAGGCCAGATCCCGGCCATGGAAAACCAGCTGACCAAGACCGATCGTAATGGTGCCCTGGGCTGTTCCGTATCAACCGTGGCCAATTGGGCGACCCGGCCTGGCAACGCCCTGACCCGACCCGTTCTGCAGGCGGTTGCCGGTGTTCATAAAGACGCCGCCTTGCCCGCCTTCAATGCGACCAGGCTTAGCAATCAAGCCGCCAACGATATCCCCACTTTAAATGAAAATGCCCCGGCCTTTGGCCGCAAAGCGGTAATTTTTGCCACCTGCACCGGTGAATTCAATAATGCGGAAATCGGCCTGGCCGCCCGCGCGGTGCTGGCCCGTAACGGGGTTGAAACGGAACTGGTCTATCCCGGTTGCTGTGGCATGCCGCAGTTCGAACATGGCGACCTGGCATCGGTCGCCCAAAGTGCCGACAAGGTGTCCGGTGAACTCGTGGGCTGGGTCGATGCCGGCTATGACGTCATTTCGCTGGTGGCATCCTGTTCGTTGATGCTTAAATTCGAATGGCCGTTGCTTGTTCCCGATAACAAGAATGTTCAGGCCCTGAGCCAGGCAACTTTTGATATCAGTGAATACATGGTCGACATTGCCCGCAAGGAAGGCCTGGCCGACGGCCTGAAGGCTCTCGACGGCGATGTGACGATCCATATCTCGTGCCATTCGCGGGCCCAGAATATGGGCCAGAAGGGTGCCGAGGTGCTAAAGAATATTCCCGACACCCAAGTCACCGTGATCGAACGTTGTTCCGGTCATGGCGGTTCGTGGGGGGTCATGAAGGACAACTTCGATGTCGCCCTGAAAGTGGGCAAGCCCGTTGCACGGCAGGCGGCCAAGGCGGCAACCCCGTATCTGGTGTCGGAATGCCCGTTGGCACGCGAACACATCCTTCAGGGCATGGAACGCCTGGACGGTGATACGCCGCCCGCCACCCTTAATTCCTTTCAGCACCCCATTCAATTGTTGGCCCTTGCCTACAAAACCTAAGCTTACGGAAACCAGGATTATGCCGAACCACCAAATCAGCCGGACCGACATCATGGACATGGACGCCTACGCCGGTGTTCGCGTCGAACGCCGTCGCGCCATGACCCAAACGAAAAAGAATCGCCGGGTTTCCGTCGGCCCGGATGCCACGTTCTATTTCGAAAGCTATCAGACCATGCTGCACCAGATCCACGAGATGCTGTTTATCGAACGCGGCGGCGAGGCACAGATTGAAGACGAACTTTCTGCCTATAACCCGCTTATTCCGAATGGCCGCGAACTGGTGGCAACATTGATGTTTGAAATAGACGATCCCGATCGCCGCACCGCTTTTTTGGCTGACCTTGGCGGCGTTGAAAACAGCGTTACGTTAAGTATCGGTGACCAGGTCGTTACCGCAGTGCCCGAAGACGATGTCGAACGAACCTCGGAAACGGGCAAGGCATCGTCCATCCACTTCCTGCATTTCCCGTTCAGCGATGATCAAATCGCGGCGATGAGAGAAGATGGCGCGCGCGTGGTGTTGGGCATCGAACACCAAAAATACGCCCACCTGGCGATTTTGCCCGAAGACACCCGCCGGGCTTTATGTGAAGATTTCGATTAGGGGTGATGCATTAGGGGCGTGCCCCTCAAGCGCCGGGCGGTCCCCTCCGGGGTCCTTGGCTGGGCCTCTGGAAGTCAGACTCAAAGGCGCAACAAGATCGAGCCGTGCCAAACCGGACTCCTGCCTGGCCTTACGGCCTGACTTCCAGAGGCCTGGCAAGCGCGACGAGCGCGCCCGCAGGGACACATACCTTATGGTTTCTCTACTCGATCACTTCGTCCCGGTAGACGCCCCAGAACTCGACCTTCCTGAGCCAGCCTTTTAATTTTCCCGCCTCGATTTTGCACCAGCCGCCGCTTGCCGGGCAGTTGCTTAAGGTGGTGATGGCACCGGCTTCGATGCGAGCCACTGCCGGGCTTTGCGTGTCGGGCTTTTTGCGCAGGGTCCGTGGTTTGCCAACGACAATCATCGTCCGCTTTCCCGACAGCATGCTTTGATGGACCCAGCCTTGCGTGCTTTGCCAATCCCTGATTTTCCGCCAGGTCCGGTATTCGGCAATGATTTCGACGGGCAGGTTCTGGCGCTGGTAGACCCAGTCGACGGGGTATTGAACGCCGGGCCCCGTGCGCAGATTGACGCGGTCGGCGCGCACACTGGCAAAACGCGGCAACGGCAGGCCGGTGCCTTCCGAGGCCGTCGCTTCTGTGACCAGTGCTGGTTGCCACAGGAAGATCGAGGCCATAAAAACGGCCATCGCCAGCATGGAAAAAGGGTATTTTCGTTTTAAGGACATGGGCATGGGTATAAAGTCTGGTCCGGGCGCTTTTTAAAATGATTCTCTTGGCAGATACTCCCCTAGTATACGTCTTGCGCAGGTGTCAGGGTCAAGTTTTTGACACTCATTTGGCAACGAAGCGTCTCGGTGCTGGACAAGCAGGTCGCTATGTTGCTATGGCCTAATATCAATAATCCTTGGTATAAGTGCATAACCCCGGAGGAATAAAATGCCGCAGACCAAGACGCGGGTCGTCGTTACCCGCAAGCTGCCCGACAGCATCGAAACACGAATGATGGAATTGTTCGATGTTCGCCTGAACCTGACCGATGAACCCATGACGAAGACGGACCTGATCGAGGCCGTGAAAACGGCCGATGTGCTGGTACCGACGTTAACGGATCGCATCGATTCAGCAATCCTGTCCCATGCAGGTGAAAATTTCCGGCTGATCGCCAACTATGGCACCGGCGTCGATCACATCGACCTGGCCAGCGCCCGTCAGCGCGGTATCACCGTTACCAATACACCGGATGTCCTGACCGAAGACACCGCCGACATGACCATGGCGTTGATCCTGGCTGTTCCCCGCCGACTTGCCGAAGGGGCCGAAGTGGTGAAGTCGGGTGATTGGAAAGGATGGTCGCCGACCTGGATGATGGGGCACCGGATTTACGGCAAGCGCCTGGGCATTATCGGCATGGGGCGGATCGGTTCCGCCCTGGCACGGCGGGCCAAGGGGTTTGGCCTTTCGGTACATTACCATAATCGCCACAGGGTTCACCCGGAAGTGGAAGCAGAATTGGAGGCGACCTATTGGGAAAGCCTGGACCAGATGCTGGCCCGGGTCGACATTGTATCGGTCAATTGCCCGCACACGCCCGCAACCTTCCATCTGCTGTCGGCCCGGCGTCTGAAGCTGATGCGGCCCCATACCTATATTGTCAACACGTCGCGCGGCGAGGTGATCGATGAAAACGCCCTGACCCGGATGTTGATTGCCGGGGACCTGGCGGGTGCCGGTCTGGACGTTTTTGCCAATGAACCGGCGGTAAACAGCAAATTGCTGGAGCTTAAAAACGTCTTGCTGCTGCCTCATATGGGGTCGGCAACGGTCGAGGGCCGCATCGATATGGGCGAAAAAGTGCTGATCAACATAAAGACCTTTGCCGATGGTCACAAACCACCGGACCGGGTCATCGGCGAAGCATTTTGACCCACTTGCCCGGCGTAACGATGGAGTAACCGATGTCCCTTCCCGCGACCCCACCTGTCAACGGCCGCGTTGTTCTAGGGTTTTTCATCGTCACCCAGATCGTTTACCTGATCATGGTTCTTGTTACCCTGCCCCACCTTCGGGATCTGTCGGGTGGCATGGATGCTTTTGACATGTTGCCCGGCGGCTATGGTTTTGGCGATGCGACCACCTTCTTAACCGCAATTGGTGCCGAGGGTAGAAGTTATTACCTGAGCCGACAAATCCCGCTGGACATGGTCTATCCGGGGTTATTCGCCATTTCCTATGCGCTGGTGTGGAAATGGTTTCTGGCCAAGGCCACCGGGTTGCCCGACATGCTGGGTGCGGTCATGTTCCTGCCCCTGTTTGCGGGCCTTGCCGACTATGCCGAAAATGCCGGCATTGTTGCCATGTTGATCAAGTTCCCTGACCTGTCTGAAATGCTGGTGGCGACGGCAAGCACCTTCACGATCATCAAGGCGGTGTCGACGACCCTGTTTTTTGTCGCGCTGGTGGGCCTCATTCTGGTGGTCGCCTTTCAAAAAATCCGCAGCAAGAACTAACGAGGCCTTCTCCGTCACCAACTGCCGGATTGACGGGACCGGAAAACAAGGTCAGTATTCCTGTCCTTATTTTCCGCGGAGGATGCGTCATGGGGTGGCAAAATAAATTTTCAGCTGATGCCGACGCAGTTAGTGCATCAGAAATTCGGGAACTGCTGAAAATCCTGTCGGATCCGTCGATCCTGTCTTTTGCGGGCGGCATCCCCGATCCGGCATTGTTCCCCATGGCCGATGTACGGCGAATCCAGTCCGCGCTGGATGCCCGGGTTGATGACCCGACCCGTCAGTCCATGCAATATTCCCAGACGGAAGGGTATCTGCCGCTCAGGTCGTGGATCAGCAATCGCTACGCCACGGCTGAAATTGCGTTACATCCGCATAATGTCCTGATCACCAATGGCGCGCAGCAATCCCTGGCATTGTTGGCGACGGCATTGATTGACACCGATAGCGCCATCGCCCTTGCCGATCCGACGTATCTGGGTGCCTTGCAAATTTTTGGCACCCGACGGCCCCGATACCTGACGGTTGAAACCGATGATGATGGCATGACCCTTGAAAGCCTGGAAAACGCCTTCAGGCAGGGCGTAAAATTACTGTATACGATTCCTGATTTCCAAAACCCGGGCGGCATGACGATCCCGCGAGACCGCCGCCGTCGCATGGTCGAACTGGCGCATCAGTATAATGTGCCAATCATCGAAGATGGGGCCTACCGGGCGCTGTATTACGGCAGTCCACCGCCGCCGTCCCTGTTGGAACTTGAAGGTCAATTTCTGGGAACCGGTAAATGGGATGCGGACGGACGGGTCATTCACCTGGGCACTGCCTCGAAAACCATGATGCCGGGACTGCGGGTGGGCTGGACCATCGCGCCCGCGGTGGTGCTCGACAAGCTGGTCTTGTTGAAACAGGCCAACGATCTTCATACCTCGACCGTTAATCAGGTTATGGTCCATGAACTGGCGACGGGTATTCTGGACGAACATGTGCAAGTCCTGCGCAGGGTTTATGGGGAACGTCGCGATGCGATGGTTGCTGCACTTCGCCAATACCTTCCCAACACCGTCCATTTCACAACACCCCAAGGGGGCATGTTTGTGTGGTTGACCCTGCCCGAAGGAATGGACGCACGGGTGTTGCTTGAAAAGGCGCTGGAAAAAGAAAAACTCGCGTTTGTGCCGGGGGCCGCCTTTCATGCGAACGGCGGCGGTGAAAACACGCTTCGCCTGGCCTTTTCGACCTGTTCGCTCGACGACATCCGGACCGGAATGAAAAAGCTGGCGGGTTTGATCATCAGCGAGCAAAATCCAGCCGACTGATTTTTAAAAACAGGAGCCTGACATGTTTACCCCGCCGGTTTTTTTGGAAGAACGCCTGCCTGTAGTGCACGACCTGATGCACCAGGCCCGGCTTGTCAGCCTGGTCACCATGGGCGAAAACGGCCTCGAAGCCAGCCAGGTTCCGATTGTTTTTGACCAATCGGTTGGCGAATTCGGCACCATCCACGGGCATCTGTCGCGGGGCAATGCGCAATGGCGCACCGCCGATACAAAGGTGCCGGCGCTGATCATGTTCAGTGGACCCGATGCCTACATCTCGCCGTCCTGGTATGCCACCAAGGCGCAGACGGAAAAAGTCGTGCCCACCTGGAATTACCAGGCCATCCACGCCTACGGAACCATTGAATTTTTCGAGGACCCGGACCGCCTGCTGGACCTGGTCACCCGCTTGACCACAAAGCACGAAGGCGCGCGCACCGATCCCTGGGCGGTGTCCGATGCACCGGCGGATTTTATAGCGGCCCAACTTAAAGGCATCATGGGCTTCACGCTGCCGATCACCCGTCTGGATGGTAAGTCGAAGATGAGCCAGAATAAGTCTGATGAGGATCGCCAGGGTGTTATTCGGGGTTTGAACGAAGATGGCACCGAACAAGAAGCCATCGTCGCACAGGTCATGTCAGATAAATAGCATCTGCCCGGAGGCCGAGGCATCGTTCAGGAACGTCACCATGCCACCGCTTTCGATGGCCACATCATCGCGCAAGTGTACGCCTTCCATGTCCAGCGCGCGCAGGCCCATGTCGCACACCATGAAGCGAACACCAAGGCTGACGCAGGCGCCAAGCAAATCTTCGAAATCGGCGACCGTGCGGGATTTGAAACCGTCGTCGACCTGATCGGCCGTCGCGCCCAGCGCACCGCTGTCGCCAACGGGCAGGCTTCGCCAGGCCGGGGTGCCGTCGGCATGGGGGGCCAGCAAAGCGCGTGACGCCGCCATGGTAAAAAACAGGGTGACTGGTATATCGATGGCGACGGCGGCACTTGCCGTCACCAGGGCATAGTGGATGCGAACGAAATCACCTGAAAAAACGATGATCGAAAGCTTGTCGGGCCGGGTGTTTGTCGCTGTGGACATATCCTGTCCTAGGTATACTGCGAGGAAAGATCGGTGATCGAAGGCTTTGATCCGCAAAGCGGGCAGCCAGGGTCGGCCTTGACCTTGATTTTACGAAATTCCGTCGCCAGGCCCTCATAGATCAGGATGGATCCTGCCAGGCTGTCGCCTATTCCAATCAGTTCCTTGATGACTTCGGTAGCCTGCAAGGATCCCATGGTGCCACACAAGGCACCCAATACGCCGGCTTCCGCACAGGTCGGGATTTGCCCCGGGGGCGGTGCTTTGGGAAACAGGCACCGATAACACGGCAGGGCATTGCCTTCAGTGTCGGTATCGTTGGGCCGGAACGTATAAAGCTGACCATCGAACCGCAGGATCGCCGCCGATACCAGCGGCTTCTGTGCAAAATAGCAGGCGTCATTGACCAGAAAACGGGTCGCGAAATTATCGCTGCCATCGGTCACCAGATCGTAGGACGACATCAGTTCAAGGGCATTGTCCGCGGTGATGCGTTGCTGGTGGGCAATCAGATTGATTTCCGGGTTGATCGCCTTGATGGTCTGGCGGGCGCTTTCCACCTTGGCGGTGCCGATGGCGCCCGTGGTGTGGACGATCTGGCGCTGCAGGTTGGATAGATCAACCACATCGTCATCGACCACCCCGATGGTGCCGACGCCGGCGGCGGCAAGATACAAGATTACCGGCGACCCCAGGCCCCCGGCACCAATGACCAGCACCTTGGATTGCATCAGTCGCGCCTGTCCTTCGCCCCCCACATCGTTTAGCAATATATGTCGGGCGTATCGTTGTATCTGGTTCTCGGTGAAGTCCATGGTGCGGCTCCGTTATTCCACCAGTCCGTCAAACAGGTTTGTCGACAGGTACCGTTCGGCGGAAGACGGCAATATGGTGACGATCATTTTGTCTTTCATGTCCGGCCGCGCGCCAATTTCAAGTGCGGCGGCAAGGGCGGCACCCGACGATATGCCAACCGGCAACCCTTCCATCCGGGCCACGGTGCGGGCCATGGCCATGGACGTTTCGTTACCGATCGTAATTATTTCGTCGATCAGGTCCACGTTCAGGTTGCCCGGCACAAAACCGGCACCGATTCCCTGTATCTTGTGAGGGCCGGGAATGCCGCCTGACAGCACCGGACTGTCTTCGGGTTCCACGGCTACCATTTTAAGGTCGGGCTTGTGGGCCTTAAGAACTTCGCCAATGCCGGTGAAGGTGCCGCCGGTCCCGACGCCACAAATCACCATATCGACTTTGCCCTGGGTATCGTTCCAAATTTCCTCGGCCGTGGTCAGGCGGTGAACTTCCGGGTTCGCGGGATTGTCAAACTGCTGCAACATGATCGCCCCGGATGTGGAGCTGACAATTTTTTCGGCCTGTTCAATTGCCCCCTTCATGCCTTTGGCGGCGGGGGTCAGGACCATTTCCGCGCCCAACAGGGCAACCATTTTCCGCCGTTCGGCCGACATGCTGTCGGGCATGGTCAGGATCAGGCGATAGCCCTTGGCGGCACAGACGAACGCCAGGGCGATGCCCGTATTGCCCGATGTCGGTTCGACCAGAACGGCCCCCGGAACAATTCGGCCATCGGCTTCGGCGGCCTCGATCATTGCCAACCCGATACGATCCTTGACCGACGCCAGCGGATTCAGGAATTCACATTTGCCGACAATATCGGCGCTACATCCGGCATCGGCGGCAAGGCGAGACAGGCGCACCAGCGGGGTCGATCCCACAGTATCGGTCAGGGTTTCGTATATGCGGCCGTGATAGGGGGGGTGTTCTGCCATATCTGAAGAGTTTCACTTGGATTAGAGTTAAATTGAAAAATCGAGGTTCTTCCGGCCTTCGCTGACAATACCAGCCTCGGCAGATTTGTCGCACAAATCGTCAATGGTAATTTGCTCGAGCTGTTTTATGACACCCTTTTGCAGAACCAGCCACATGGGCCGGACGACTTTGATGCCAAGATCGGACCCGGCGGCATCGGAAATCGGGTCCTCGGGGGTTTCCAT
>Ga0316204_10008623_pt1 | contig 14011 bp, 16 predicted proteins | sample 6monrhotite_MG_2_FD_205661 | JGI IMG/M metagenome (GOLD analysis project Ga0316204, IMG submission 205661) | Microbial mat bacterial communities from mineral coupon in-situ incubated in ocean water Damariscotta River, Maine, United States -... | ecosystem: Environmental > Aquatic > Marine >... | reverse complement strand
TTTGTCTCCACGTTGGTGAATGCCAGGTGTGTCAACATAGACTATCTGGCAATTAGGTAACGTGTTGACACCCAATATGCGGTGGCGTGTTGTCTGAGGCTTGTGTGAAGTTATCGCCATCTTCTGCCCCAACAGGCAGTTAAGTAATGTCGATTTACCAACATTAGGTCGCCCGACTAGCGCCGCATAACCACTTCGCATATTCATGCTATAAAACCTCTAGCTATGTTTGATTTATTCATTCAGTGCAAGTTGTTTTAAAAATGCTTCGGCTGCTACTTGTTCAGCTTTTCTGCGACTACTTCCCTTGCCTTTTACCCTAATATCAACACCATCAACACGGCAATTTACTGTAAATGTCTGATCGTGGCTTTCACCCGTCACTTTAATTACGTTATATATAGGCAGTGTTAGATTTTTTGATTGCAGCTGTTCCTGCAAGCGTGTTTTGGCATCTTTTTGCTGTAGATCTTCACTCGGGTTTTGAAGACGCTCACCTAATAGGTTGCGCACCAGTGTTCGAGCAGCATTCATACCGCCATCCAGGTACACGGCAGCAATGATGGCCTCAACCGCATCGGATAAGATTGAATCACGATTATGACCGCCACTTCGTAGTTCACCCTGTCCCAGGTGTAAAATGGCACCTAATTCAAGTCCACGGGCAATTTCAGCCAGAGTTTCACGTTTTACTAAATGCGAACGCATACGGCTGAGCTGACCTTCGTCAGCGAACTGCGCATGATGAAATAAATTCTCTGCTGCTTCAAAGCCTAATATGGCATCACCAAGAAATTCAAATCGTTCGTTATTCATCGAGCCTGCACTACGATGAGTCAGTGCTTGAGTCAGTAACGCTGTATCCTTGAATTGATAACCCAAGCGCCGTTGCAGCCGGTCGATCATCGACGCAGTTCTACCGTATGATTAAATGACATTACAACAGAAACATTGCCAGCAATAGGCTTACGTACTTCGTAGATAGCAGCAACTTCTAAACCATGCTTGGTTTTTTTGACCGTAAGCTTATCTTTATCAAAATCATATACCGAGTTGATTTTGAGACGTTTTAATATGGTTTTTTTAAGTTCTTTTCGATCCATTTTGCGTGTTGATCGATCATCATTCAAACCATTTATGATTTGTTTAATGGAGTAATCTTCCATATAAGTGGGAGCCATTTTTATACCTACTAAGGTGAAAAAAAGTCCCAATGCAATGACGATCATCCACGAAATCATGGTGAGACCTTGCTGCTTGGCTATTTGATTGTGCTTCATCATATTTTTTCTCTAGCTGCCATGTTCTGATAGTAGGCGAAGCCATAAAATTTACTGTATTAATTGATTGTAGTCGCTATTCGATCCCAGCCAACAAAGCCTGAACGCTCCCAGTCCCAGCTCAACCAGACAAAAAATGCCTCTCCTACGAGATTTTCCTCTGGCACAAAGCCCCAGCAGCGTCCGTCATTACTGTTATCACGATTGTCGCCCATCATGAGATAGTGACCGGCAGGCACTTCTACCTCGTTGTAGCCCATAAAGGTACAACCTGGGCTGAAATCAGCTGTCAAAGGGTCAATCAATACTGAGTGTTCTACACCTTCAAGGTTTTCAATAGCTTCAAATGCACCCATAGAGCGCATTCCTGAACCAATAGGTGTATAGGCGCCAACAGGCTTCATTTTTACGGGTTGACCATTTAAGTAGATGGTTTTGTTTCTGTAGGCCACTTTGTCACCGGGTAAGCCAATCAGACGCTTAATGTAATCCAGGCGAGGATTAATCGGCCAACGAAACACTACTACATCACCACGTTCGGGGTCGTTAACCTCGATGATCTTGGTTTTAGTCACAGGCAATCGAATACCGTAAGTGAATTTGTTAACTAAGATAAAGTCGCCAACAAGCAAGGTTGGCATCATAGAACCAGATGGAATTCTAAAGGGCTCGACGACAAAGCCACGCAAAAGCAGAACAATCAGGAAGATCGGAAAAAATGACCGTGCATACTCTGCATAATCTGGCAGCGTTTCATTGTGTTTCGGTTTGCCTTTGATTAAGCGATAGGTAAACCAAACCACCCCGCTCACCAGTGCGGCAATAGCCAAAGCTGGCTCAATGCCAAAGTTAAAAATAATCCATATCAGTGCGCCAAAAAAGGCTGCCAGTATTATTGCTTGCATAGTTTAGTGCTTGTTATTAAGTGAATGAAATTAATTGTCTTTGCCAATTTGCAAAACGGCCAAGAAGGCTTCCTGTGGAATTTCCACACTACCAACCTGTTTCATGCGTTTTTTACCGGCTTTCTGTTTTTCTAGTAATTTACGTTTACGTGAGACATCGCCACCGTAACATTTAGCAGTGACATTTTTGCGTAAGGCCTTAACCGATGAGCGGGCAATGATTTTACTGCCAATAGCTGCTTGTATAGCGACATCAAACATCTGCCGTGGAATAATTTCTTTCATTCGATCCGTAAGGTCTCGACCACGTGTCTCAGCATTGTCGCGATGCACGATAATTGACAAGGCATCAACCGCTTCACTGTTAATAAGGACATCAAGCTTAATCAGGTTTGCTTCCTGGAAGCGCTTAAATTCGTATTCAAACGAAGCATAACCACGACTAACTGATTTAAGTCGATCAAAGAAATCGAGAACAACTTCATTCATGGGTAATTCATAAATTACCTGAACCTGTCCGCCGAGGTATTGCATGTCTTTTTGCACACCACGCTTTTCAATACAGAGGTTTATCACACTGCCGAGATGACTTTGAGGGACGAGAATGTGCGCTTCTATAATGGGCTCCCTAATCTCATTAATTCGGCTAGGGTCCGGTAAATCTGCGGGATTATCGATTTGAATAAGATCGCCATTATTTAACTCGATTTCATAGACAACTGTTGGCGCTGTGGTAATTAGGTCAAGATCATACTCGCGCTCCAGACGTTCCTGGATGATTTCCATATGGAGCATGCCAAGGAAGCCACAACGAAAGCCAAAACCTAGGGCCTGTGAAGTTTCGGGTTCATAATGTAGTGCGGCATCGTTTAATTTAAGTTTCTGCAATGAATCGCGGAAGGTTTCATAATCATCCGAACTTACGGGATACAAACCAGCGAAAACCCTTGGACGCATTTCTGCAAAGCCAGGCAAAGGTTCATCAGCTTTATTGTTGAGCAGAGTGATGGTGTCCCCGACGGGTACACCGTCGATCTCTTTGATGCCAGCGATAATAAAGCCCACTTCACCTGTGGAAAGAACTTTATGATTAGTCCGTTTAGGCGTAAAGACACCAACCTGATCGACTTGAAAGGTACGATCTGTCGACATGACATACATTTTATCTTTAGGACGTATCTCGCCCTGCATTACTCGTACAAGTGAGATGACACCAACATAGGGGTCAAACCAGGAATCAATGATTAATGCCTGCAGTGGGGCATCCTTGTCGCCTTTAGGTGCAGGTATGGCTTCAACAAGAGCCTCTAGCAAATCTTCAATACCTATCCCGCTTTTGGCACTGACTCGCAGTGCATCTTCGGCATCAATACCGATAATTTCTTCAATTTCAGTAATGACACGCTCGGGCTCTGCTGAGGGTAGATCAATCTTGTTTAGTACAGGCAGAACTTCCAGACCCTGGGTAATAGCGGTGTAGCAGTTGGCAACACTTTGTGCTTCAACACCCTGAGCGGCATCAACGACTAATAGCGCGCCTTCACAAGCCGCCAGTGATCTTGATACTTCATAGGAAAAGTCCACGTGACCCGGTGTGTCGATAAAATTTAACTGGTATGTCTCGCCATTTTTAGCTGTGAAATCAAGCGTCACAGACTGTGCCTTGATTGTGATGCCACGCTCACGTTCAAGATCCATGGAATCGAGAACCTGTGCTTCCATTTCACGCTCGCTGAGTCCACCACAAACCTGGATGAATCTGTCGGCAATGGTAGATTTACCATGGTCGATATGAGCAATGATGGAGAAGTTTCTAATGTGCGAAATATCAGTCATACGAGATGGCAGCAGCTGTTCTGCTGTATATGGCTCTAACGGCTACTTCTAATGTCTCGAGAATAGGTGCAATGAGTTAAAAAATGTCAGACCCATGAAAAATCCTAGGAATTGCTGTCAATTACTAAGATTTTGCACCGATTCGGCAATTCTTGACCCTCAGACTGCAGTATCCGGATCTATCAGAGGTATCCTTGCGGAATGAGCTCGACGAGTGAGCTCAATTAGGTGAGCAGATTATACCGGATTTGCTGCTTCACCGAAACGTTGCTCTAGTACGGCTATATCGGCAAAGAATTCACACAAAACCTCGTCCCCTAGTGTCAGTACAGGCACACGTAGACCATATAGCGCCTGCCATTCCGATTTACTATCGATATCGTGCCACTGCATCAAGTCCGATTCAGCAGGCCAGCCTTTAAACAAGATGGCTGCCATTTCTTCGCAAAGATGGCAGCCTTCCCGGTAATAAAAATGCAGCTGTTTCAATTGAGGTGCTTAATTTTTAAGCCTTAAGGCAAGAAATAGAGGACCTTGTTCACGCTGAATTAAAATCGCAACGGAACGTTTGCCCTCTGCAGCATCAATTAATTCCTTCAGGTGAGATGCATTTTTGACAGACTTACCATCGAACATCTGGATAACATCACCACGACGTAGCCCGGCTATTTGCCCCGGCCCTTCATTGACCTGAGCAATTAAGGCACCTCCTTTTGCTAATTTCGCGCGCTTTCGTGCTGCGATACTAAGGTCAGTAACCTCCAGCCCTAGCTCGTTTACAACAGGATCTTCAGCTTTAGCCGGCATGGCTCGGGTGCTTTCTGTAGGCAATTGCCCGACACGAATTTTCATATTGCGGATTCCTCCATCGCGCAACACCCCAATATTTGCATCACCTTTAATACGGCTACTACCGACCAATGGCGGAAGTTCACTTGAGCTTCGTAGTGCTTGGCCGTTAAACGAAAGAATAATGTCGCCAGGCTTCAAACCAGCGTCTTCGGCAGGAGAATCAGGTAATACACGCGATACCAAGGCACCTTTTGGCTTATCAAGTCCAAAAGACTCAGCGAGATTTCGGTCAACATCCTGGATTAAAACACCTAAGTAGCCTCGTACCACACTGCCATTTTCTTTAAGTTGATCAACTACATTCATTGCAAGTTCAATGGGGATGGAAAACGATAGACCCATAAAACCACCTGTACGACTGTAGATCTGTGAGTTTACGCCCACTACTTCACCCTCTAGATTGAGTAATGGTCCGCCAGAATTGCCGGGGTTGATTGCTACATCTGTTTGAATGAATGGGACATAATTTTCGCTGGGAAGGTTTCGGCCTTTGGCGCTAACAATGCCTGCTGTGACAGAATGATCGAAGCCAAAGGGTGAGCCTATCGCCAAGACCCATTCACCCACTTCCAGCTGATGGCTCTTGCCAATTTTTACTACTGGAAGTTTTTCTGCATCAATTTTGATTAAAGCGATATCACTACCCTTATCACTACCAATAATTTTGGCGCTAAAGGACCGGCGATCACTTAGGCTAACTTCAATTTCATCTGCATCACTGATGACATGGTGGTTAGTCAGGATATAGCCATCTTCGGAGATGATAAACCCAGAGCCCAAAGACTTGGTTTCACGATGACCAAACCCTCGATTTCCCTGGCGTTCATCAAAAAAATGCTTGAACAGGTCATTAAACGGACTGTCCTTAGGTAAGTTCGGGATTTCGAAACCCTTTGGCAGGCCTCGGTAATTGTGTGTTTTAACACTCTGGTGCGAGCTAATATTCACGACTGAGGGGCTGTTTGATTTAGCCAGTTGAGTGAAGTCAGGTAAATTGCCAGCCCATGCCTGAGTGCTCATGAAGCAAGCCAATAACAGAACACTGATCAGAGAAAGATGAGTCGTTTTTAAATGCATTACAAATCGATCCTAAATAAAAAATAAGTGCGTAGCCTTTAATCAACCAAACTGGGTATCTCAATGGCTATGCTGGTACGTTCTACTCTAAGTATGCGAGCATGTTGTTCAAGTTGCTTCTCACGTTTTAAGGAATGTCGGCGTACAAAATTAAGCCCCGCGAACAATCCTAATAGACCCAAAAAAATACTGGCCAGTTCCCCTGCTGTGGCAGAAAAAAGGCTTTGTCCTAGCCAGGCCCCTGATCCTGCACCTACAAAGAGCGTAAATAGAGGGACCGCATACAATAATAATGAAGCGTATTGTAAATAAGATTCATCAATGCCTACGATCACCTGATCACCAGGAGAAAGCCTTTCATCAACATTGCTGATACTCAACTTAAGTAACTGCTCTGGACGGTCAGGAAATAATTGAGAGACTATTGACGTGCCGCAAGTACCACTAACCTGACAGCTAGAGCAACCCGACTGGACTATAGTGGATAACCATATTGAGGTATCGTCGCAGCGAACAACACGCGCCTGTTGCTCAATCATTGGCAGGAATGACTGACATGGCGAGTAACCGAAGTGTTGGTTTTGGTACCTCTCCCACTACGGTGATTTGGTGCTGATGGCGATGGATTCCTAAAGCCTGCACGGCCCCCATACGAGAAAACCCTTCTAAACCCTCTTTCTCAATTGATTCAATGTACATGGATACAGTCGCTAGACCATCTGAAAAAACAAAATGATCCCGACTGTCATTTGAATTGTGGCGATACGAGAGCATTGTGTAACCTGCTGGTAAATTGGCAAATCTCCATGCAGATATCACAGGTTGGGAAGAATTAATTTGTGTTTCTAGTTGTTGCTTGTCGATTTGGGCAAGTTCCAAGGCTGATAAATCATGCTCAATCGGGGTTATGTGAGGGCCAGTTTTTAAATCTACAAAAAGTAGCTGAGAACGCTGTTCTCCTTTGGTATCCAGCATTACTGAGCGTAGTGGCAAAGCTGAATCTTGATCAAGATATAACTGGTAACCAAAGCGTAAGTTATCTTTTGGAATAATTTCAATCAGTCTGGCAGTTCTACCGGCTACCCGCTGTTGCTCGCCTACACGAAATTTGTATTGATTATTTAAAAGTGAGTGGTCAAGAACATTCTGTGGAGTCAGTGTTCTACCAATTGAACCTTTTGCAACATGAATATCTTTTTTCCCAGGCTCTAGACAGGCAACTGCCTCGTCACCACGAATAACCTGACGAGGTTCACCGTTTAGCGCGACGAGACGTTCAAGTTCAACTCCATCTTTGATGCGATGAACAAGATACATGCTACCGAGCTGGTTCCCAGTTTGATAAACAAAACGTCCTTCATAATCCAGATTACGAATCGAACTATTCATTTTGTCTAACCAGGCATAGGCCTCGGGTGAGGCATATCCCAAGGAACAGACTACTGAGAGTAATAGAGTGGAAAGAACTTTAACGTGCATTTTTAGTACTAACAAAGCCGACCTGGGCACTAGGGCCTGCGATTCCGGTACGACCAGAGTATTCATTATGTTCAACAAGATAACGGTCTAACCTATTTTGTACGCGTGGTTTTAATACTTTCCAGCGTTGTTCGGTCTGGAGCTCCACCTGTTGAGAGCCAGGATTGGACTGTAGTGATACCGTTGCTATAGAAAAATTTGGTGTTGATAGTTTTGGTGCGAAGGCAAATGTTTCTGGTTCATAGACCTTCTCATCAGAAGATAATAATTGCGGTGCAACATTTACCGTTACCATTGCAACTGTGGCGGCTAAAGCGGCGCCAAGCGCAATGCGGGGTACATTGACAGGACGTCTGGCCCGAGGTGCAAGAATGGTTGGTTCATCCGACAATTGCTGGCTAACAGCTGACGCTATATGTGATGCATCAATCTGAGGCGTACCATCTGCCTGAATCGAGTCACTAATACGCTGAAAACTACTCAGTTGTTCTCTAAGTACCGCATTCGTTGATAATAAATCGGTAATTTTGTTTTGTTCAGATGAGGATAATTCACCATCCAAATAAGCGGATAATTGTATTTTCTGTTGCTCATTCATCGGCTTGCTCTTTGTCATGCGTTAACTAATGGCTGTAGTTTGTTGTCGATTGCTTCGCGGGCACGAAATATTCGAGAACGAACCGTTCCTATTGGGCAATCCATGGCCTGTGCAATTTCCTCGTAACTCAAACCTTCCAGTTCACGCAAGGCAATTGCTGTGCGTAATTCATCTGGCAAGGCATCTAAAGCAGCTTTTATGGTATTAGCTACTTCATCTCGCATCGCCAATGTCTCTGGCGTAGCTTGTTCTTTGAGTAGCGTACCCATGTCCATTTGTTCTGCTGTTTCTGCCTCAATATCATCCTGCGGTGGTCTTCGAGCGCGCGCCGCAAGGTGATTTTTCGCTGTATTAATAGCTACACGATACAGCCAGGTATAAAACGCACTGTCACCTCTAAACTTGGGTAAAGCACGGTAGGCTTTAATGAAGGCCTCTTGAGTAACATCCAGTACCTCTGATGGATCACGAATGTACCGTGAAATCAGGTTTGCCACTTTTTGCTGATACTTTAGTACCAGAAGGTCAAATGCCTTTTTGTCACCCTTTTGTACCCGCTCTACTAATAGCTGGTCTGCTGCTTTATTACTCGTCATTGGCTTTTGTTTTTCAAGGACGAAACAGCCCAATAAACCAATGCTATTGAGACCTGTTGATTAGAAACAAGTTCATCAGGAGGGCAAAAGAATTGAGCTTGGGATTTTAAGTAGTATGCGATTTTCTTTTTCTCGTTTTTAAACATATTTATGGGTATTCTGAGCAGAGTTTGGTTCTAGCCATAACTTGGCTTAACCTTAGCACCCTATCGAAGCCGGTATCCGGTATTTTCCACTAACTTAAGCTCCAGTAACAGACCAATTTTTATGCCAAATGTTCCTCAGTATTACTTTGATGTCTTAATTATCGGAAGCGGTGCATCAGGATTGAGCATGGCACTGCGCCTGCCGGAGTCAATTAGCTGTGGTTTAGTTTCAAAGCGTGATCTGGCAGAGGGAAACACACTGTATGCACAAGGTGGTATTTCTGCCGTGCTTGATTCGAAGGATTCAATAGCTTCCCACGTAAATGATACGATCAAAGCCGGTGCTGGGCTCTGTGATAAAGATGTCGTACAGACCGTCGTTGAGCATGGTCCTGAAAATATTAGCTGGTTAAAGCAGGAAGGTGTGGCTTTCACTCAATCCCCTGCAACTGGGGATTCTGAATATCACTTAACGCGCGAAGGTGGTCATAGTCACCGTCGTGTAGTTCACGCAGCTGATGCAACCGGTCATGTACTTGAAACCACACTGGTAAGCCAGGTTCTCGAGCATGAAAATATTACAGTACTGGAACACCATATTGCAGTTGACCTGATCATTGATCAGGAAGCGAAAAAAGAAAAGGCATGCAAAGGTGCATATCTGCTCGATCTCAAAAATGATCAAGTTGTTTCCGTATCAGCAAAATGCGTTATTTTAGCGACTGGTGGAGCAAGTAAGGTATATCTCTATACCAGCAATCCTGATGTGGCTACAGGCGATGGTATCGCAATGGCTTGGCGTGCTGGCTGTCGCGTCGCTAATATGGAATTTATTCAATTTCATCCCACTTGCCTGTTCCACCCAAATGCCAAGTCGTTTCTGATCAGTGAAGCTGTACGGGGTGAAGGTGGAAAACTATTATTACCTGATGGTAGTCGTTTCATGGCCGCATATGATGAACGTGGTGAGTTAGCTCCACGTGATGTGGTTGCGCGTGTTATTGATCATGAAATGAAACGTCTCGGTGCTGATTGCCTCTATCTTGACATCAGCCACAAATCAAATGAGTTTATTGAAGAGCACTTCCCCACTATTCATGCACGCTGTATGGAACTGGGGTTCGATATGCGCAATGAACCTCTGCCAATTGTTCCTGCAGCTCACTATACCTGTGGCGGAGTAAAGGTCGATGCCAATGGTCAAACTGACATCAGCTGTTTATATGCGGTTGGCGAAACCGCTTACACTGGCCTGCATGGAGCCAACCGTATGGCGAGTAATTCGTTACTAGAATGTTTGGTATACAGTGAATTAGCGATCAATCATATCGCTGAGCGTATTTCACGGATTGAGCGGCCTGCCCTCCCCTCAGTATGGGACGAAAGCCGGGTGACTGATTCTGATGAAGAAGTTGTTGTGTCACATAACTGGGATGAGCTACGGCGTTTCATGTGGGATTACGTCGGTATTGTTCGTAGTAATAAACGCCTTGCACGTGCTCAGCGACGCGTCAATCTGCTGCGCCATGAAATAGCTGAGTATTACAGTAATTTCCGCGTATCTAATGATCTTCTGGAGCTACGTAATCTTGTGGATGTAGCAGAGTTGATTATTCAATCAGCACAGCGAAGACGTGAAAGCCGCGGCCTGCATTACAATCTGGATTTCCCCTATCTGGATGAAAATCAAATTGAACCAACCATAATGATTCCTGATAACTATATACCGAAGCCAAAGTCAGTCTGAAATAGGTGTTGGTACAATACCTCGAGTCAGCTGACAACGTAGTAGCCAGTGATCTTCTCTGTTAATGGCATCTGTAAAAATAAACAATGATTTGAATTTTCCCGCTATTTTAATTTGCGCAGTAACAAGCTGAGAGCTTACATAGGCTGCACGAACTTCGTCGATAACTAAGATTGTTCCCGATTGATCAATCCAGCGCCATTGATTCTTGTTGATAAAGCTAATTTTTACCGTTTGCCTGGAGATACCAATTACTGATCTGTAAATTGCAAAAATGCTGAATAGTAAAAGTACTATTACGGGATAGAGATATTGCTGAGAGATGTCCAGCAGGAGTAATCCTGTGACAAGAGCTGTAGCTAATATCATTAGACAGACTCTTGCCCTATTAGATGAATGTATTTGTACTGAATTCATACAGCTTCCTTGCTGCTTTAATAGAGATTTAGTTGGTTTTTTGGGCGCTAGAAAATAGTCGGTAAAAATTGTCTGTGGTGGTTTTAACCAAGTCTTCAACTTGCATACCGCGTAATTCGGCAATAGTTTCAGCAACCTTACTCACATAACGAGGTTGATTGGGTTTACCGCGAAATGGTACGGGTGCCAGATAAGGAGAATCGGTTTCAATTAAAAGTCGATCAAGAGGAACCTTGGTGGCGACGTCTCTTAGCTCTTGTGCATTTCTAAAGGTGACAATGCCAGAAAATGAAATATAGAAGCCCATTTCCATTGCAGCCTGTGCCATTTCCCATGTTTCAGTGAAGCAATGCATTACTCCACCAATATCAGCCGCCTGCTCTTCTTGTAAAATGCGAATAGTATCTTCCCGAGATTCTCGGGTATGAATAATCAGGGGTTTTTGTGCCAATCGTGCAGCTTGAATATGGCGTCGAAATCGGTCTCGCTGCCACTCCAGATCACCTTCAGAGCGAAAATAGTCTAGCCCTGTTTCACCGATAGCAACATTTTTAGGATGAGTGGCAAGCTCAACTAATTCATCAATACTAGGTTCGCGTCGATCGAAATCACAGGGATGCACGCCTACTGAGACTGATATCCCAGGGTGCTGCTCCACTAAGCTCAGCATCGCAGGATAGGACTCAAGATCAATCGAAACGCATAACATATGGCCAACGCCACTTTCTTGTGTTTCAGAGACCAAGCGTGAAAAATCACCTTCGTAGGGAGATAAATCAACTCTATCAAGGTGGCAGTGAGAATCTACTAGCATGACTGTTATTACTACATTGTGTGAGTGGGTTTGTCGGATTTAAGCGCACCGGCAAGATAGCCTTCAATTTTGTTACGCGCCATTCCACCATCCTGGTCACTAAATTGCACGCCGATACCTGCTGCCCGATTACCCTCAGAACCAACTGGGGTTACCCATATGATTTTCCCGGCTACAGGAATGCGCTCGGCCTCATCCATCAAGCTTAGTAACATAAAAACTTCATCGCCCAGGTTGTAATTTTTGCTAGTCGGTATGAAAAGTCCGCCATTCTTCACAAATTGCATGTAGGCAGCATAGAGCGCATTTTTGTCTTTAATGGTAAGCGATAAAATACCTTGGCGTGCGCGAGGAGAAACAGCCATTATCGTGCCTCCGGACGGGTTAGCGATAACCAGTTGATCACCAATGTTTCTAACAACATCTGCATATTTAGATTGTGACCCATTTGTCGTCTGAGCTGATTTAGCTCATCCATGAAAAAATACAACTGTTGTAAGTTTATTCCCTTGCTGAGGCTTTGCAAGCGGTCCCGATGTGATGGTATATACAAGCGCGTGTTTTCTTTGCTGCTGAGTAAGTGGATTAAATCACTACAGATACGAGATAAATCACCTAGGATTCGTTCAGGTGCCTGCCCATTCCAATTATTGGCAATTTGAATGGGGTTTGTTTTGCGAGCCTTTAAGGCTTCCAGGTCGCTGATTAAATTAACCGCATTTTCGAGCCATTGCTCTTCTTTAGCTTTAATTATCTGTAATGGCGCTCCACCAGTCAGGGCTATTAATTCAGCCTTTTTTGATGAATCAATCCTGTCTGCTAACCATGATTCTGTTTGTGTAGTATCAACCGCCTTAAATGACAGCGTCTGGCAACGGCTTCGAATTGTTGCAGGCAGCTTATGTGGCTGAGAGCTAATCAATATCATTGCTGTTGCTGAGGTTGGTTCTTCCAGAGTCTTTAACAGGGCGTTTGAGGATGCCTGATTCATTGCATCAGCTGGAGATACGATGAAGACTCGTGAATTTTGCGAATGTGTTGTTAGTACAGACTTCTGCGAGAGTCCTCTAACGGCATCGATGCGAATAGTTTTTCCGGCTTCTTCTGGCTCTAGCCAAAATACATCCGGATGACTGCCTGCATCTACCAGTGAGCATGATTTGCAATGACCACAGGGCTGTTGAGTAATTGAATCAGCTTCACACACCAGGCTTTTTGCAAGCATTGCACCAAACTGTTGTTTACCAACGCCGGCTGGGCCGCTAAGTAATAATGCATGGGGGTATTTATCTTCTATGCGACGTTTTTGGATTTGCTGCCAGAGCCCTTTCTGCCAGGGCAAGAGAGATGGAGCTTGGTTTTGCTCAGGCATGATCAAGAAATTCGCTCATCAAGGACGAAATCGAGGCAGATACCTCAGGTAAACTTCGAGATGCGTCGATTACGTGAACACGCTCTGGCTGTGCATTGGCGATGTCCAGGTATCCCTGACGCACACGCTGAAAAAATGATATAGCCTCGCTTTCAAAACGGTCGGGAGCCGAACGCTTGCCGGCACGTTCTAGCCCAACTTCTACGGGTAGATCCATAATAATCGTAAGATCAGGCCTCAAATCACCTTGAACCCAGGACTCTAACTGCTCAATTCGCGAGCTTTTTAGGCCGCGACCAGCGCCTTGGTAGGCATAAGTCGCATCGGTGAATCGGTCGCACAACACCCACTGTTTGTTAAGTAACGCAGGGGTGATTTTTTCAGCAATATGTTCTGCCCTTGAGGCGAACATCAAAAGTAACTCAGTATCATCAGACATACCCGTATGCTTATGGCCAAGCAGCAATTCGCGTAGATCTTCCCCTAAGTTTGTCCCACCAGGTTCACGTGTTTGTAACAAACTATGGCCACGAGCTTGAATGATTCTTGCGATCACATCCATACAGGTGCTTTTTCCTGCCCCTTCGATCCCTTCGATAGTGATAAATTTTGCTGAAGTCATTTCTTTAATATGTATTTTCGTACGGCGGCATTATGAGCCTTGAGTGTATTGGAAAAGACGTGGCCACCATTGCCGGATGCAACAAAATATAAAGATTTTCCACTTAACGGATGTAGTGCTGCATCGATAGCTGCGCGTCCTGGCATGCAGATAGGTGTAGGAGGTAAGCCTTTATGCACATACGTATTGTAAGGTGTATCCTCTCGCAGATCTTTTCTACGAATGTTTCCTTGATAGCGCTTACCCATACCATAGATTACAGTGGGGTCA
>Ga0316204_10008622_pt1 | contig 14013 bp, 7 predicted proteins | sample 6monrhotite_MG_2_FD_205661 | JGI IMG/M metagenome (GOLD analysis project Ga0316204, IMG submission 205661) | Microbial mat bacterial communities from mineral coupon in-situ incubated in ocean water Damariscotta River, Maine, United States -... | ecosystem: Environmental > Aquatic > Marine >... | reverse complement strand
GATTGGGTGACTGCCTTCGGCGTCGGGCAATTGCGGTTTCGCAACCGGCTGCAGGCACCACCAGTCGTAACCTGCGCGGGAGGCGGTCGTATAGCGAAAGGGATCGATCGGATCACGGCCCCATTTTGCGCCCCCCTCAATCCAGGCTTTGATCAGCGCTTTTTCCTTGTCCGTCAGCGGCTTTTTAGGAGGCATCTGATCGGTCGAGATATAATCCCACAACAAGCTGTCGTCGAGACTGCCGGGGACGATGACCTCACCCGAATCGCCACCGGCCATTGCTGTTTTAAATTGCGACAGGTTCAGACCCGATTTCGTTTCGGTCCCGTTATGACAGTCAAGACAACGGCTGGCGAGCAGTGGGGCGATCTGCCGATCAAATTTGACTGTCGGTGGCGTCTTGTCGCCGTGAGCGATATTAGGAAGGACCAGAAACAAGGCCATCAGCAGGCACATTGCGGCTGCGGTTCGCCAGGGATCATGCGATCGGGTTTTACGGCCTTCGTGGCTGTGTGAACTGTTCATCGGCTGCCTAAATGACAAGTGAATGAGATCGCGACCTGGTTCGAACACGCTAGATACCAGGATATTCTAGGAAATGCCCAAGTACAACCTGGATCGGCTACTGCTGCTCACGATCGGGCAGGATCTCGAATTGATCTTCGGCGGTGTACGGTTGGCCGTCAACCTGTGTGGTCGCGCGGATTCGCAGTGGCATGTTGAACGGTCCCAATTCGCGGGCCGCGAATTTGATCGTCATGGCAATTTCTTCGGTGTCGGCCGGTAAGATGACCTCGTCTGCGGTGATGCCTTGCACGTGTTCGGGGATAATCAATTGTAAAGTGACAGGACCGGAAATCGACTGGCCTCGACCGACTTTGACGTTCAACGGAACCGTCCGTCCAGGGGCGGCAAGTATGGACTGGGGAGAGGCATCGACGCTCAGTTCGCTGGTGGCGACCATCATAATGATCTGATCGTTGGCGGTGTTCGAGGTATAGCAGACCTTGTGCTGGGTGCCGTCGGCATCGGTCACGACGCCAACCGCCATGACGACGATGCGCGCGGTGCGTGCCGGTTGCATCCAAGGGGCGAGTTTGATTTTGTAATCAAACTCGGTTTCGCCGGCGGGAACGACGATGTCTGGGCCGGTGACCCCTTGCAGATGCCGCACTTGCCGATCCGCCAGACTGATGGTCAGCGGTCCAGCGAAACCGCCCCGGTCGAGTGTGTAGTGCCGAAAATAGGTTGCACCGCGTGACACGTAGTTTGTTTCAAAGGCACCGATTACTTTGAACGGTGTCGGCATCGCGACGGCGAGCAGCAGATGATCCAGCGCAGGTTCCTCAATGGTCGTTGCCTGTCGTTGGATTTGCTGTTCGCCGATTTTGCAGGTGCCGGTGACCGTTAAACGGTGGGGCGCGATTTTTGCCGTGTCGTCTGCTTTGAATTTGACTTGCGTTTCCGATTTGTTAGCGGCTATCGTTGTTTCGGAGACAGTCACACCTGCGGGGATGTCGGCGAATGACAATTCAATCGGTCCGTTGCAACCGCCGCTGCGCGTTGCGGTCACTTTAAACGTGAGTTCGGTGCCCCGATTCAAAGTGAGTGCATCGGCAGAGAGTTGCAGTTGGAAATCAGGCGACTGGATTGCCGGGGGCGCGATTTTCAGGCGATAGGCAAATCCTGTACCGCCGCGGCGTGGCGTTCGCTCGCGGACTACGGCCGTATAGACGCCGTCGGCGGCAAATGTAAAACTCAATTGCGAGTCGGTCTGGTCGGTGGCGAGGTTGTCGTTTTCCGCCAACACTGTTCCGTCGCCGTCTTCGAGTGTCAGTACAGAATCGAGCCGCGATCCCAATCGGGAGGCCCGCACATCGAAGACGAACTCATCTCCTTGCTTTGCGCGAAATGCCCAGCGGTCGATTTCAGCGGGGGTTTGAATGCGACCATTGAAGACAGCAGGCACGGCCTGCGGTGCATCGTCGGGCTGGTTTGGTTGTTCATGGGCTTCGGGGAGATTGCCCAGTTCAAGTGTGATCGGATTGGTCTTTTTGTGGTTGATATGAAATTGATGTGTGTAGGTCGCTTCGCCGGATGCGGGCAATTGCAGCAATGTTGTTGGTTGCGCGATGTTCACACCATTCAGTTCGACTGATACCGTTTCACCGCGACGGCCACCTAAGGGAAAGATTTCATTGATGACCGGACCATCGTTGATTGTCAGGCGATAGACGTAGTGTTGCAGGCCGGCGAAATTGATGTCGTGAATTTTGACTTGATATTCGCCATCGACCGGTGCTGTAAACTGCAGGAAGGAATCAGCGCCCTTGGCATCGACGTTTTCGGCGATCGGGCGACCATCCGGACCGCTGATTTCTAAGCGAGAATCGAGCGGAGAACCGATTCGGGCCGCCATGACTTCGCAGGTATAGCTATGGCCAGCTTTTGCCGCAAAGGTCCAGGTGTCGACATCCTCGCGGGGGAAAATACGTCCGTTGATGGTGACGGGAAGTTCGACATGTGTCGGCAGCGGTTGCCCGTCAATTTCCTTTTCAACGATTTCCGGAAATTCGCCGATAACAAATTTCATTGTGGGGATCACCCCTTGCGACGTCCAGACACGATAGCGGCGAACTCCCAGCGGCGCATCGGGTGCGATACTCACTGCGCCGGCTTGATCTTTGGGATAGTCCTCACTTTTTGAAGAATTGGGTTTAGGAACCAGCGGCCCCTCAAACCAGTCGGTACGCGGCGCGCGATGCAAGAGCGGCGTTGCCCGTACGCCAGGTCCTAGTATTTCGAAGGGACACACTTCATGCAAATAATGCCCGCCGACATGAAACGCCACCGACGTGCCGCGTTGTCCCCCAGCTGGGAAGATGTACGAGACGGATGGTGCATCTGCCTGCGCGGCAGTAGACAGTAGGCAGAACGCAATCGGCAGGAGGAAGAGTGGCCAGTGGCCGGTGGTCAGTGGCCGGACCTGTAAGGTCCACTTTAGGACAGGGGGTAGGGGGAATATAAAGGTCATGGTCTCTGTAGTTTCAATTTATGGATCAAGGATCTTGAGAGCCCATTCATGATCCGGCCGATTTCGTCGGATTGAGTGAGTAGCAAATCTAGTCGGGCGTTCTCTAGCTATCCCAATCTTGGTGCGATGCATCACCCTCATTCCGGCCACTTGCCACTATCTTACTCTACGAAAACAACTCCCCAATTACCTTCCCGCCATGTGGGACAATCGGGACGGGGCGGCCTTCGGGGGTGTGGAAGATGGTTTCCGGCGAAATGCCCATGCTGTGATAGATTGTGGCTGCTAAGTCCTCCGGACCGTAAGGATTGGTGACGGGGCGTTCGGCGCGGGGGCCGGAGTCGCCGACAACAATGCCGTTTGTCATGCCTCCGCCGCCCATGGCGATCGCGGTGCTCGGGCCCCAATGGTCTCGACCGGCAGACTTGTTAATGCGTGGCGTGCGGCCGAATTCGCCCGTGACGAGCACGAATGTATTTTCCGACATCCCACGATCCGACAGATCCCGGAAGAGCGTGGACATTCCGGTATCGAGCTTGGGCAACAGTCGGTTTTTTAACATATGGAAATTGTCATTGTGTGTGTCCCAGTCGCTGTGGTGTACCAGGACGCACCGCACCCCCGCTTCGACGAGACGCCTAGCCATCAGGCAGGATTGCCCCAACGTGTGTCGGCCGTATTCGTCGCGGAGCTTGGTCGATTCGTCGCCGATGTTGAAGGCGCGTTTCGTCTCCGGAGAGGTCATCAAGTCAAATGCGCGTTGTTGGAACGTACTCAAGGCGAGCGCGGACTGATTGGCGGCGACTTCCGCCGATGCCTGATAACGATCCACGGTTGCCAGCAGGTCGCGGCGGTGCCCAAGTCGCGCGGCGGGAACGGTGAGGGGGGGCGCCAAATCGCGGACGGCAAAGTTCGGCGTGTTGGGATCGGCTTCCACGGTGAACGGATCGGCATCGGAACCCAAAAATGCCCCACCGCCACTGTTGTGCAACTTGGGCAAGGCGACATAGGCGGGTACGGAGCCGCGGGGGCCGAGTTTCCTGGTGATCACTGAGCCGTGCGAGGGCTTTTCATTGTTCGGCTTTAATTTGGAGTCAAAGGCCGGCGTCGGGTGATATCCGGTGAGGATAAAATGGTCGGCATGCCCGTGACTAGAGTTGCGATGTGCGAAGCTGCGGACGAGGGAAAACTTGTCCATTTGCTGGGCGAGGTTGGGCAGGTGTTCGCAGAGTTCGATGCCCGGCACGCTGGTCGCGATCGGATCGAATTCGCCGCGAAATTCGGCGGGGGCGTTGGGCTTCATGTCCCAGGTGTCGATCGTGCTGATTCCGCCTTGCAGGAACAGAATGATCAACGAAATGTCGTCGGTCGTTTTACCCTGTTCTGCGGCGGCCGCTTGGAGCTGCAACATCTGCGGCATCGACAATCCAGCGCCAAACATCCCAGCAGCGCCGATCGTCAACATATCCCGCCGACGATACCCATCGCAAAATCGTGTTCGACCCATACCAAACGCCTCCAGCGAACGCTGTATTGTATTATTTCTGGCCACCGGCCACTAACCACTGGTATTCAATGGTTGAACATAAACTCCATCGAATTCAACATGCTCCAAACGATATCCTCAGCTGCCAGTTGTCGCGCGGAATCCTGTTTGCCCTGTAAGTGCTGCATGAGCTTCGCTTGTTCCGCCTCCGTTGGCGTACGGCTAAAGCAGGCCAGCGATAGTTCGTTGATAAAGGTCGCATCGTCTGTGCCGCGTCGCAGCATACCGGCGATACGGCCGCCTTGGTGGGAGAGTTTTTGCTGAATTTCGGGAGAATTCAAAACGTGCAACACCTGACCGACGGACGGCGCCGCGGTTCGCTCGCAGCTGCAAGCGGTCGCACGAGTCGGTCGGCCGAATGTTTTGAGGAAATAGTGGGGGACTTGGCTGTCCCACAATTGAATCGCGCGATAGCCGGCGGCGACTCCGGCAAACTTTTCGGGCACACCGGTGATCTGCACCACGGCATCCAACAAGACTTCGGCGTCGATACGTTTGAACAGAAATCGCGAATAGTTTTGCTCATCCCGCTGATTGGTTTCACTGACCGTTGACGCCCGCTGATAGGCGGCTGAAGCGGTGATGGTGCGGATCAAATGCTGATAGTCGTAACCATTCTCAACAAACTCGCGTGCGAGAGCATCGAGCAATTGGGGATTCGACGGAGGATTTGTCAGTCGGAAATCATCGATCGGTTCCACCAATCCTCGTCCTAGAAAATGCGCCCAGGCACGATTCGCAATATTGCGAGCGAACCACGGGTTTTCAGCGTCGGTCAACCAACGAGCGAGCAGTTCACGGCGGTCTCCGGTGGGGGATTGTTTGGGGTAGGGAGTGGCGAGCGGATAGGCGAAGACTTCTTGATTGGTACGCGGATGTACCGACTTTTCTTTCCCGTTGGTGGTGAGCAGTTCTCCCAGATTGGAGGCTTGAAACTTGGGCTGCGTGAAAAACGCATGCATGCCGTAATAGTCCGTTTGACTCCAACGGTCTTGCGGATGGTGGTGGCACTGCGCACATTCAATGCGGACACCCAAAAAGACCTGCGAAAATGTCGCCGCCCGCTTGTGTGCATCTCCGGCCACCTTGTAAAAGTGCGCCGCAGACGCTTCGGTTGTCGGTCCGGCGGCCGTGACCAACTCAGCAGCAAAGGTGTCCAGCGGTTTGTTGTCGCGAAAGCTGTTGCGAATCCAACGGTAATAAGCGTATGCCGCCTTATGTCCCAATGCTAAACGGTTGACTCGTAATAAATCCGACCATTTCAGCGCCTGGTAATCGGCGTATTCGGGGCGTTTGAGCAATTCATCGACGAGTCGCGCGCGGCGGTCGGGTCGCGTATCGGCCAGGAATGTGCGGGATTCCGTGGGCGTCGGCAAGGTGCCGATGACGTCCAGATATACCCGGCGCAAATAGGTGGCATCATCCGCCGGACCGGCCGGAACGATATTCAGTTTTCGCAGCTTGTCGTGAATCAATGGGTCGATGAAATTCGATTCGGCGACGGCGGGGTAATCTGTGATGGTCTCGGTACGAGGAATCAACGAGCGGAAGACGTCGACCGCTCCCAGGTAACTGGCCATGACCGCCACGTCACCGGGAGCATCTCCGGCGGTCACCAGCCCAAACTCGTCGACCTTGCCCAGGGCATCGTTGTTCGATTGGAATTGTGCGTGGGCGGTGACGTCGACTTCGCGGCCGTCGGTGTAAGTTGCCACAACGCGCAATTGTTGCTGAGCTTGCATGCGGAGTTGCCGCTCATTGGGGACAACGGTAATTTTTGCGACCGTCGCCGCCGCGTTGTCACCAAACGGAACTCCGGCGTCGATCCAATCGCGGAGCGTACGATAATCACCCGAGCCTTTGCGGAGACGAATCCCACCGCCGTGCGGCACGCCACCGCTAGCCTTGGTGAGCATCAAACTCTCGTCGGGCATGGTCGTACTCACGCGTCGGCCGCGGTTTTCCTTGGTGAGCGCCGCATGGTCGTCCTCGGGCTGAAATCCAAAGACCGAAAGTTTGAAGCCGTTTTGTCCTTCTGCTTTGGCGTGACAGCCGGACGTGTTGCATCCGTAACGGGTCAGCAGCGGGAGGATGTCGTTTTCAAAATGGAATGGCCGCGGCTTCTGAGCGTCACGGATGGTGACTGGGATGTGTACCGTTTTTTCAGCGACGGTTACGACGATTTCCGTTTGCCCATCCACGATGCCACGGACCACACCGTTCGGGGCGACGCTAGCGATGGCGGCGTCGAGGACTTCAAAATGAGCATCGCGGGTGAGATCGATTACGCGGCCGTCGGCAGTCGTCCCGTCGACGATCACTACGGTTCGTGCGCGCAACCCCTCAAGCGATATTTGTTGCGGGGCAACTGACAACTCGGACAACGTCTCAAGTGAGCGGTCCGCGTGTGCTTTGCCGGGCAGGGCAACCAGGGCTACCACATTGAAAAAAAAGACAATCCCGCGCACGATGTTCGTTTCCCTTTGGCAAAGCGGATGCTCCGCGGGCTAGTCAAACGCACCTAACGCCAACGATGTGCCGCTGAGAGGCAGGAACACATCAATATTCATTAGTATGTAGCGTAAGTGCTTTGCTGCCTTGCGCCAAGGGAATTCATGCTTCAGCCGAGATCGACCAGTGTTGCATTGGGGAGAATGCCTAGCGTTGCAGGGCGAACCCGAAGGAAATCAGTCCGCCGGCGCCGACCATTGGCCGTTCCACCCGGCTCGCAGGTTGTTCAAGAATTGTTCCCATTCTGTCCGCGAACGGGTGTTCGGAAAGGGTTCCGGACCAATGGCTTTGGGGGAGTTCCAAACAATTTCGAATCGGCCTTTGTCATTGACTTGGCCGATCAGAAACGGCTGCCATGTATGCCCGGTTTCGGGGTCGATGCGGACTTCTCCTTCGGGAGCAGCAAGACTTTGGTTGAGCATGGCAGCGCGGATTGCGCCGACATCGGTGCTACCTGCTTGTTCCACCGCCTTTGCCCAGAGGAGGACGCTGAAATAACCGGTCTCCATCGGATCAGAAATCAGCCGCGTTGCGTTGTATTTCTTCTGGAACGTGGTGACAAATTCAAGATTCTTTGGCGTATCAAGAGAATGGAAATAGTTCCAGGCGGCGAAATCCCCCTCCATTTCACTGGTGTTTAGGGCGCGGAGTTCCGGCTCGGCAATACTGAACGAAATGGTCGGCACGTCCTCCGAGCGGATGCCCGCGATACGCAATGCATGGAAAAAGTGGACGTTGCTTTCGCCGTTGATCATATTCAAAATGACATCCGCTTTGGATTCGACGATTTGCGAAGCAATCTCACTAAACTCCGAATGTCCCATTGGGACGTAGGCTTCGCCGACCGGTTCGAGGCCCATATCCCGCAATTCATCGGTCACGATGGTGCCCGCGGCGCGGGGGAAGACATAGTCAGACCCGACGATAAAGAACCGCCGCCGTTTTTTGAACGCATAGGCCCATTGGACTGCCGGGATAATTTGCTGGTTCGGGGCGGCTCCGGTGTAGATGATGTTCGTCGACTGCTCCAACCCTTCGTATTGCAAGGGGTAGATCAACAAGTGATCGTGTTCTTCAACAACCGATTTGACCTGTTTGCGACTCGAAGAGGTCCAACAGCCGAAAATTGTCACGACTTTATCTTGCGTGATCAGCCGTTCGGCCTCTTTTTTGAATACCGCGTCGTTCGACTCTCCGTCGGCAATCACCGCTTCGACGGGGCGGCCTAACACACCGCCCTTGTTGTTCAGTTCCTCCACAGCCAGCAACATTGCATCGACGACGCCGCTTTCACTGAGTGCCATCGTTCCGGACAGGGAGTGCAGAATACCGATTTTGATCGGCGGCCCCTCGGCAACCAACGGCGGGACAATGACCGGCTGTGCGTTGGTCTGAATCTCAGCATGTTTGCCGCGCAGCAGGAAATACGGGATGAGTAACACGATCGCAGTGAGTAGGCCGATGATGCCGGTAATCAGAAACTTGCGTCGTCCGGCACCAGTTGCAGGGTCATGGAAACTGGAATTCAGCGCGGACTGGCTACCGCTGAGTTGGCCCAGTCGCTGAGCGACGGCTAATGAATCGCGACTGTCTGTCGAACCGTCGAGGAGAATTAGCAGGTCTGTCAACATTTCCTGGGCGGACTGATAACGGTCGGCGGGGTCCTTGGCCATCGCTTGTTCGATGATGCCGCGGCACAATGGCGGTAAGTCATCGGCAAGTTTTCCCGGGTCGGGCGTTGGCTCATTGCACTGGGCAAACATGATTTGCATCACGTCGGTTGAGTGTGAATAAGGGGGCGAACCGGTGAGCAAATCGAAATATGTTGCGCCCAACGAATAAAGGTCGCTTCTAGCATCGACTGCGGAACTGCGACATTGTTCAGGACTCATGTAGTGCGGCGTGCCCAGCACCTGATTGATTTGAGTCAACGTCGGCGCGGCGCTGTCTTGGATCTTCGCCAATCCAAAATCCGATATCTTCGCCGTTCCGTCGGCGGTGATCATAATGTTATCCGGTTTGATGTCGCGGTGAATCAGCCCTTTGGTATGGGCGGCGACAAGGCCGCGACAGGCATCGGCGATAATCCGCGTGGCACGCTGCCAGGAAATCGTCGTTTTCGATTCAAGCAAGTCCGATGCGGTCCCCCCGTCGACCAATTCCATCACGAGATACCAAGTGCCGTCCGTTTGGTCGACGTCGAACAGTCCCACAACGTTGGGATGGTTTAGTTGTCCTACAGCGCGCGCCTCTTGTACGAAACGTTTCAGCGCCGTGTCGTCACCTGCTGCTTTTCCCGATAGAAATTTGATCGCGACTTCGCGGCTGATGATCGAGTCGTGTGCGGCGTAGACCACTCCCATGCCACCGCTGCCAATGACTTTCGTGATGCGGTACTTACCGACAAAGGTTCCCACGCGCGCTTGCGGATCGATCGCCGCCTTGTCGTTGGGGGTGGCATTGATTTGAATGGAGTCATCACCATCGCCGGTGACGCCCGAAGATATCGTTGACTGATATATATCACGACCTGCGCCTGGTTTGGTATCCCCTGAGCCCTTGCGAGGAGTTCCGGCGCTATTCGGGACATCGGTTGAGTCGTTTTCTGGAGGGTTCTTTTTTCCCGCAGTATCCATCCTCAAATCCGCCCTAATGGGGTCTTGGCTTGTTCGCGTCGTCGTTGCGGAGCCGTCACGTGAAACGTCCCTAGGGAAGTCAGAACAAATTCCCCGGAAAACGTGCTTTGCAAGACTCACGCTTACTTAAGACTATACACCGCAACGTTCGATCGGGTAGATGGGCTTTCCCATTTTTTGCCCTTATAGCCATCATAATCGAGAAATGCCCACGCTGAGTTTGGCTTTGCACTAGGAACTCGGCGAATTCAGCGGCGTTTTCCTCGCGAATATCTCCCGAACGGATGTTTCAATGACGCGACAAAGCTGACTCAAATTGAGGTCGTCCTCATCGCGGCCAAACGGTTCCTCGATCGCATGCGCGATGACCGTAATACCAATCATGAAATAGGCGGCTATCGTCACAATGATGATGGTCGCATTGCCGAACTCCTCTGCCAGGCCCCAGGGAAGCGCGATTAGATGTAAAATGACCAATTGCCGGATGAAGCGGCGATAGGAACGAGCGATGAGCGTATTGCGAATCCTTTCACAGGCGCCATCGATTTCCAACAGTTGCTTTGCTTCCAGGTCCAAAATCCGCAATTCATCGCCCGTGATCATTCCCGTTTGATACCATTTGTGGAAACGGCCGTACAACAAAGATACTAAATAGGCGGGGACGTGCGCCGGTCGATCGCTCGAGGATTCAAAGCCGGGGACCTGATTCAACTCGATACCATCGCGGAGATGTTCCTTCAAAGCGTAAGGGAAGCCGATGAGAATTGACTCACAATACCTCAAGTCGCTCGCCGGCAGTTTGAGGAGGTTCTTGATTTTGACCGCCTGATTGCGGCTGGTATTGACCAACTGTCCCCAGAGTGTGCGGGCTTCCCACCAGCGTTCGTAGGCGCGGTTGGTCCAAAAGACCAAAAACAAACCCAACACGAGGCCGAACACCTCATGAATTTGCGCAGGTTGGTCCAATTGGTCTTTGAGCCGTGAATGCTCTTTCCACACAGCCAATCCGCTATAGGCCCCCACCAGCAGGGCGTACAACCAGACGCGGCTCAGCACAGGAAAACCTGCAAGCAAACGTAACATAAACGTCCTCGGAGACTCACTGGAACAGAAGGCGATGGTGAGGCGCGCGACTCGCAAACGGATGTCGATTTGTGCCTACACAGCATAGAAACTCCCCTCTGTATTTCAACCACACCTTTCGACGTGTGCGTTCCGTTTGGCTTGCGAGCTATTGTAATGGCAATCCCGCAGGTCCGAAAAACGGAGCAAGGGTTGCCTCAAGTGTCTTGATGAAAACCGCGCGAACGATAAAGATGGGGCGGCGGCGACCCGAGATGCCAAAACGCAAGAGTCCCGCATTCCCAATATCGAGGCGGGCCTTCAGACTGTCGGTAACGGCTCCCAGGTACAGCACATCACACGAGCGGAGACGGACATGCAACAGAGACTGACGCGTGAGTTGGCGGCGGAATTTATCGGGACGTTCATTTTGATCGTCTTTGGCGTGGGCGTGAACGCGCAAGTGACGTTGGGGGCATCGCAATTCGGCGATTTTTTTTCCATCAACGTCGGCTGGGGATTAGCAGTGACAATGGCGATTTATGTGGCAGGAGGGGTTTCCGGAGCGCATCTCAACCCGGCGGTGACGCTGGCCTTGGCATGCCATCGGGGTTTTGCTTGGCAAAAAGTCGTGCCATATATGGTGGCTCAGGTCGCCGGCGCCTTTGTCGCTTCGGCGTTAGTGTTCGCCACGTATCATGAGGCAATCGATCATTTTGATGGCGGCGTGCGCCAAATTCCGGGGCCGTCCGCCGAGCATGCGACGGCTGGGATTTGGGCAACTTACCCCCAAGAATACTTGAGCAATTTTCCCGGCGGTTTCGTAGATCAAATGGTGGGGACGGCGCTCTTGTTGTTATTGATCTTTGCCATCTCGGATGAGAAGAACATCGCGCCAAAAATGAATTTCGGGCCGGTTGTCGTAGGCGCGGCCGTGTTTTTGATCGGCATGACGTTCGGAATCAATTGCGGATATGCTATCAATCCGGCACGCGATTTCGGTCCGCGGCTGTTTACTGCTGTTGCCGGCTGGGGGAGCGGCGTCTTTACCGCACACGATTATTTCGCCTGGGTCCCAATCGTCGGGCCGTTGGTAGGGGGGGTGATCGGTGGTTGGGTCTATGACGCCTTTATTACCAAACACCACGCGCCCGATGATCCAACCGCGTGATGCGTCCCTATTCGTTGTATTCAAAAAGCAAACCACGGAAGATACGAAAAACACGAAACAAATCGTGAGGCAAAATGTTTTCGTGCCTTTCATTTCTTTTGTGGTTCTTCTATTCCGAACGCAAAACAAAATTCGCCATCGTGCCATGGTGGTAATCGTAGGTCATCCAGAAAGCGGATCTCTTTATGAAATGTTCCCGTCTGATTATGCCGTTGGTTTTGATTTGTGCCGCATTGGCTTTCACGTCGGAATTGCCGGCTGCTGAGAAGGCAGCGACTCCCTTGTGGTCCGCCGGGTTTGCGAAGGTGGTGATCACGCCGGATGAGCCGCAGTTTTTATCCGGCTACGGGGGACGCGACAAACCGGTTGAAGGGAAGGTGAGCGACCTGTTTGCCCGCGCGATCGCGCTGCGGTCTCCGGGCAACAAGACGGTAGTGATGGTCTCGACCGATTTGATCGGGATTCCTGCCAAGATGGCCCAATTTGTTTGCGACGCCGTGGAACAGCAGCATGGTTTGACTCGGGCGGACATCATGTTGACCTGCTCGCACACGCACTGCGGTCCGGCGTTGGATGACGAACTGAGCTATATGATGAACGTCCCGGACGACGAATGGGAGAAAATTCGTAAATACCAATTGGTGTTGAATGACAAATTAATCCGCGTGATTTCCGATGCCATCGCCGATTTGCAACCCGCGCTTTTGGCGACCGGGATTGGTAAAGCCGAATTTGCCGTCAACCGCCGTCCCCCGATTGGCGTGGGGCCGATCGACCACGAGGTGCCGGTATTACGAATCACAACGCCCGATGGGCAGCAGGTGCGCGGTATCGTGTTTGGGTATGCTTGCCATTGCACGGTGATGAGTTTCTTTCAGTGGTGGGGCGATTACGCTGGTGAAGCAAGCCAGTTTTTGGAAGAGCGGCATCCCGGGGCGACGGCCCTATTTTTTGCCGGCTGTGGTGCCGATCAAAACCCGCTGCCGCGACGCAAATTGGAATTGGGGGTCAAATACGGTCGTATGCTGGCCGCCGGTGTAGAAGAAGTGTTCGACGGAACGATGACTCCTGTGGGACCGGAACTCTCGGCAGTATTCCGTCGCGTTGATCTGGAATTCCAACATATTCCTTCAAGCGAAGAACTACAGGCGGATTTGAAAAGCAAAAATGCCTACGCCGTGCGCCGCGCGCAGCGGTTGTTAGATCGTTTAAAACAAGAAGGACCGCTGTCAGCAACGTATCCCTATCCTGTGCAGGTGTGGAAATTAGGGACCGAATTGACGTGGGTGGCGCTCGGCGGCGAGGTTGTCGTTGATTATTCCCTGCGATTAAAAAGCGAACTCGGGCGAGGTAAGACGTGGGTGACTGGATACGCCAATGATGTGATGTGTTACATCCCCTCAGAACGCGTGCTCGAAGAAGGTGGCTATGAAGGGGCTTCCTCAATGATTCCCTACCAACAGCCGAGTTCTTGGAAAACGGGATTGGAAGCACGGATCGTCGACACCGTGCAGGCCCTAGTCAATGAGACATCGAAGGTCCGGGCCGAGTAGTCGGAGCATCTTCGGCGGGCGAGTCCGCGGAGCGGGCGATGGCAACTCGGTTTCTACCGGATTCTTTGGCGAAGTACAGCGCGCCATCGGCGGCGGCGATCAATTCAATCGCGTCCACGGCATGCTTGGGGAGCGTGGCGACGCCGATGCTCACCGTCGTGGGAATTGTGGTGCCGGCGAAAACGAATGTATGTTCGCTGATCGATTCGCGGATCATTTCGGCCATTCTTGCGGCGCCTGTTTCATTCACGCCTGGCATTAGAATTGCGAATTCTTCGCCTCCGTAGCGGGCCGCCAGCACGCGGTCATGGACTCGTGTTTTCTCCAATGTGGCGAGGACCGTCTGCGCAGTCGAGCGCAGTACGTGATCGCCAACTAGGTGGCCGAACTTGTCGTTGATCACTTTAAACCGGTCGATGTCGAGCAGTAGCAGCGAACAACAAGCGTCGGTATCGTGTGCAAAGCAAACTTCGGTCTTGATGGCATCATCGAAACATGCG
>Ga0316204_10008620_pt1 | contig 14020 bp, 12 predicted proteins | sample 6monrhotite_MG_2_FD_205661 | JGI IMG/M metagenome (GOLD analysis project Ga0316204, IMG submission 205661) | Microbial mat bacterial communities from mineral coupon in-situ incubated in ocean water Damariscotta River, Maine, United States -... | ecosystem: Environmental > Aquatic > Marine >... | reverse complement strand
AAAGAGAAAGGCACGGGTGATCCAATTGAGAATGCCAGCGTCGTGCTGATTAACGGTGGTGAAAGTGATTCTACGGATGAACAAGGTCGGCTCGTTTTTGAAGATATTGATCTACCCGATCAGCTCAAAATACTCGCACTGGGCTATGAGGTGCTAGTAATGGAGCTCAACAATGACAAACCACGTACAGTCTATTTAATGCCCATTTCTGGCGAGATAGCGGGCATCGTGGTTGAAGAAGAACGCATCCAACAAAAAGTATCCAAAGTCAGCCTCTCGGGTGAGGAAATCCGCCGCGCCCCCGGCACTGGTGGTGATCCTCTTAAAGTGATCGAATCGTTACCTGGGGTAGTCACAGCCACGGGGGCCGCTGGTGGCGGTGGCGGCGGGCTCTATTTACGCGGCAGTGATCAAAATGAGAATTTAGTGGTGGTAAATCGGGCACCCATTGGTTATCTCTATCATCTGGGGGGTATTTACTCCACCATTCACCCCAAGATGATTCAAGACTTTAATGCCTTCCTAGGCGGCTTTCCGGCTGAATATGGCGATGTACTCGGCGGTGTACTTGATGTCAAACTCCGCTCCCCTAAACGCGACCGTTTTCGCCAAAGTTATTCCATTGGCACCTATCAATCCTCCTTATTTTTGGAGGGCCCCGTGGGTCAAGCCGATGGCAATCAAGGCTTCTTCTTCGCCGCTCGGCGCAGTTACATTGATTTGATATTTTCGCCCGAAGATCTGACCCAGATCTTTGGCGATGAGGATAACTCCACGCCGGAAAACCAAACCAACAAAGTGGTTCAAGTCCCAGTCTTTAGCGACGTGCAAGCACTATGGGAAATTGACACCCAGCACGGCACTTTCAGCGCCGCCTTTTTTAATGCCAGAGATGAAGCCCGTTTTCTCATACAAAACCGCCGCAGTTATGACCCACAGTCAGCAGGTGAAACCGGCATTGCCGCCTCCTACAATAGTCTCAGTTTCAACCTAGAAGAACAGTGGGGCAATGGTTATTCCAGCAGCATGCCACTCACTTTTTATAAAACCAGCAGTCGTATCGAAATTGGGACTGATGAGAATAATCAGCCCTTCTTTCTTGATATCGAAAACAATGATGTGGTTTTCCAACCCGAAATTCGCCAACAACTCAGCAATGGCAACCAATGGCGCAGCGGATTCCAGATAGCCTATAGTCGCACTCCCGTCGATGCCCGCATTACTCGCGAACCTTTGGAGGCCGACCAAGGCACCTACTCGCTAACAGATCGAGAAAAATTCAGTATCAACAGTGTTTTTAAAGGCCACATCCTTTCACCCTACGCTGACTATCAACACCATTGGAATAATCGCCTCAGCACCACCGTCGGCCTGCGCTATAGTAGACTCAGCATTAACAATAGCGCCACCCAAATGGATGCCCTGCAGCCCCGCGCCCAAGCCGAATATCAATTAGATAAACACAGCTACCTCACCGCCGCCTGGGGTAAATATGTGCAAACACCTCGGGGCAGCCAGATGGTGGAAGAGATTGGCAATCCAAGCCTCGACTACACAAAAACCGAACATAGAGTGCTAGGCTATAAACGAGAATTAGCGCCTAACGTCAGTGTATTAGTGGAAGTTTTCCACAAACCGATGACAGACCTAGTCATCGCCATCGACAGCAACTCGCCGCCCAACAACTTCAGCAATGAAGGCAAAGGCGATGCTCGGGGCCTCGATCTATTACTGAAAAAAGATTTCAGCAATCGCAGTAGTGGCTGGCTCAGTTACTCCTACATCAAAACCACTCGTACTGGCCGCGATGGTATTGAGCGACGTTTTAGTGGTGATCAACCCCACACCCTATCCCTGGTATGGAGCCAGGCCATGACAGGTTCTTGGCACAAGTGGGATATTGGCCTGCGCATGCGTTATCATAGCGGCGCACTGTATGACCCCGTGATCGGCACCGAGCTATCCAGCGATGGCTTACGCACCGTACCCACCTATTCCACTGTCAAAAACAGCGCCCGCATGCCTGACTTTTACCAGCTTGACCTACGCCTAGATCGTAAAGTCCGCCACAACACCTGGACGATGAACTATTACATCGACATTCTCAACGTCCTTAACACTCAAAATGTCACTGGCTATGACTACGGGGTCGATTTAGAAAAAGTCGGCAATCCAGACAAAGAGTACGGCCTGCCCCTCTTCCCTGCTTTTGGCATCGAAGCTGAGTTTTAACAGACCGGTTAAAGAGACACTTTATGAATTTAGAATTTAATCAATTAATGCAAAGCGGTGGCCCTGTCATGTGGGTGATTTTTGTAGTCGCCTGGCTGGCCTTCATCATGTTGATTGAACGCTCGCTGCGCATTGTGGCTTGGCGAAAAAAAGCCATCGCCGATCAAGCCCTACTCGACAATCAAACTGAGTTAAAAGCCCCTCACGCTCACCAACAACTTAAAGGTAGCCCCATCGCCCTGGTACTTGGCAACATTAGCTGGAGTGAAGTTAACAGCCGCGAGGACTTAGCCGAAGGCATGAACACCCACTTGGCGGAACTGATGCCCCGACTCGAAGGCACCTTGCCGACCATCGCAATTATCGGCTCGCTGCTGCCCATGCTTGGGCTACTCGGCACCGTCATGGGCATGATTGAAGTATTCCAAGTCATTGCCGTTGAAGGCACAGGCAACGCTCAAGATATGGCCGGCGGTATTTCACAAGCCCTGCTCACCACCGCCAGCGGCTTGATTATCGCCATCCCCGTGATTTTTGCCCACCACCTACTTGCCCGCCAGTTACGCTACGTGCTCGCCGTTACCGAACAGAGCATGCACACCCTGTATTCCAAAGGCGTGTAAAGCGATGAAAAGCCTTAACCCTATTAAAACGCCAGCGCTGCAAGCGGGTAAGCCAGAAATTTCCATGGCACCGCTGATCGACGTGGTATTTTTGTTGCTCATTTTTTTTATGGTCACCACCGTCTTCCCTGAAGATCACGCCTTGGTGATCGAAAAACCCGAGTCAAAAGCAGCTGATACCCTGGTGGCTGATAAAATGACCTTTATCGTCGACCGAGGGGGCCAAGTGGAATTCAATAAACAACGCATTTTGATTGATGACATTGAGATGATCGTATCCGACCAACTGCGCTCCGCCCCCAGCACCGCCGTACTGATTAAAATTGATAAACAAACGCCGACAGAAATATTCATCAAAGTACTCGATGCCTGCAAACTAGCAGGGGCAAAACAGGTAGGCATAGCCACCGATGTTGCCGCACCGTAATTGGGAATCGGCCTATTGGCCCAGCGCCACGCTGCTAGGTTTCTTCCTCACCTACGGTTTGTTTTTATTCGTCCCACCATTGGATGGGCAGGCAGAAACCAAGGAACAAGCGGTCATCGAATTAGACTTTGTTGAGTGGCAGGCACCAGTGCCCGAAGCGCCGCCAGCGGCCCAAGCTATCAAACAAGCCCCCATTAAACCCAAACCTAAGCCCACGCCAGTCGTACCAAAACCCGCGCCGATTAAAGCCGTTGAGCCTGAACCTATACTCACGCAACAAGAACCGGAACAAGCCGCCCCGCCTGAGCCAGTACCCGAGCCTGAGCCTGTCGAACAAATTCTCACGCTAGCCGAACCAGAACCAGCAATAACACCACCAAAGGAACAAAGTGAGGTCGTTGAGACACAAGCGGCTGATGAGCTGCTCCCCACACCCGTGGCTTTAGCCGCACTCACCGCTATGCCACGCTTCCTGCATAAACAAGCGCCTGTATATCCAGCCACGATGCGTGCAATTGGAAAACAGGCTACAGTTGTATTAGTGGCATTAATTGATGAGCAGGGAACCGTTCGCAAAATCACGATCAAAAAATCTGTGGGAGAAGCCTTTGATCAGGCCGCCATTAGCGCCCTCGAAAATTCTCGCTTTATGGCTGGCAGTATTGATGGCAAACCCACGACAGTGAATTTAACCATCCCCATAAAATTTACGCTTCGCTAACAACACAGTGGAAAGAAAATGAACACACTAACAAACACCCTACATTCACTCGGCATAGGCCTAGCGTTGGCCCTGGTGGCAAGCAGTGCATTCGCTGAAATCAGCCATAATCATAACCATCACTCACTACGCCAGCACGATGCACATGAGCATGGTTTTGCTCAGCTCAACGTCGCCATTGATAGCAATATACTCATGCTAGAGTTCACCAGCCCAGCCGCCAACATCATCGGCTTTGAACATCGAATCAAAAATAATGAAGAACAGAAAATCTATGATGCAGCCGTTCAACAACTCAAGCAGCCAGCCATTTTATTCAGCGCTAATAGTGAAGCGCTATGCGCCATCACTGAACTAGACGTTAGCAGTAGCCTCGACTCAGACAAAGCGCACAAACAACACCATGATTTTAGCGCCGAATACACCTTTACTTGCCACAACATTAAAGAGCTGGCCCACATCCACACAAAACTACTACACATGTTTCCCAACACCCAAGAAGTGCAAGTACAAATCATCGACAATAATGGCCAGCGCACAACTCAACTGAATCAGTTCAATCACACCATCAAATTCAAATAATAGGAACGCATGCTGGATACCTTATTTTTATTCACCGATGGTAGCGTCAACACCCAAACAGGCACGGGTTATGGAGCCTATCTTGCCATCACTAAAATAAGCACAGCATGCCCCAAGCTCGCCAATCAAATTAGAACCAAAAATTTTGAAAACACCTCATCAACAAAACTAGAATTACAAACACTGCTATGGGCATTATCAGAGATTCAAACCACCAATAAGCAGATTGTGGTTTATACCGATTGCCAAAGTATTCTTCGTCTACCCGGTCGACGTGAACGGCTTGAGAAAAACAACTACCGCTCAAACAATGACAAAGCACTGAATAACGCAGCGTTATATCAGGCGTTTTTCAAAATAACCGACCTACTAGATTGCGAGTTTATTAAAGTAAAAGGTCATCTAAAATCAAACAAAAAAAATAATATTGACCAGCTATTTAGCCTCGTGGATAGAGCCGCGAGAACGGCGCTTAGGGCGGCGTAAAGTATAAGCCGATACCTAGCCAAGCTGTTGAAAAAACTGAAAACAAGCAATCCATAAGAATACCATCACGAAGGATCATCCACTGAAAACATACTCCAGGGATAAGTAATAAATAGCTGGGTTAAAAACCCTTCATCGCCATCCACCAAATCAAAACGCACGATAACCCCAGACAAAATCAAACGAGCACCGATGCCGTAACTGGTACGGTGGTCCTGCCACAAATCACTGAAATTATCCGCTACCATACCGCGCTCCCAAAAAGCCGCGAGTTGAATTCCAGTACGCACACCTTTGGCGATAAAGATATCAAACGGCGTGCGCTCATCGGTTAGGTTCCAACGATACTCCGCCCCATAGAACAACGCCTGCCCCGCATAAAAACGACCATTATCGAACGAGCGTAAACGTTGTGTACCGCCCAAACTCGAGGCCGTGCCATAACGATTATTATCCAACACCCCGCCCAGATATTTGCTCTCAGCACGATCGCAAGCATCAAACTCCGGCCCCGCCGAATACTGGCCGCAATTGAGCCCATAGCGTTGTTGCAACTGAGCGTAATCCGTAATACCTTTGCGACTGATATGTGCCCTGGAGTGAAACACATTAAACGCCAAGGTATCCCAGCGCCGCATCGGTACATAGCTGGTAAAGTTGTAATCATTGACAAAATATTCGCTAATCAGCGCATCTTCATTACTGGGCAAACGACTGGAGAACTCCAAACGCATCCCCTTGCGCGGGTCCAAACGATCATCGGTGAAATCCAAGGCAGCGCCAAGCAAGATATGATGGCCCCGATTCCAATCCGTATCCACGCCCTCAAAGGCTTTACCATCGGCATCAGTCACCGATAATACCCGCTGGCGTCCAGTCAAACCGCGCACATAGAACTCATACCGACGCTGATCAAAGGTCAGCGTCAACTGCCCCAAGCCATACACGCCCTCCGCTGTGGGATAAATCACATCATCAGGGTCGGAATTAATGCCACGATCATAGCTCGTCGCCGCCACACTGAAATTGTAATAACCCACATCAAACACCAAACGGCGTGGGATCAAGTGATAGTCCAACAACGTAATACCCGTTGCCTCAAAATCGCCCTGAATATAAAACCCAGTAAAGTCAGTATCACCACCGGCCATATTAATCACCGACGCGCCAATACCCGCCGCCGAGCCTATGCCCGGTACCTCACTGGCAATGGGATAGACGTAATAACCAAAATCGCCCCCGAAAGGATCTTGACGCCGCTCCACCGGCTCAGCCGCTGCAAGCCCACTTAGCAACAGTCCACACAACAAAGCAACCCAATAACGTTCCATGTTTCAGCCTCCCGCTTTGAACCGTCGATTTAGAATCACACCGTTAGTGTATGCCTGTGCAACAGCCAAAACCACTATCGTTACAAATGGAGACTATTCTTCAACCCCTAGCGTCAGGTTTTACTCAATGAGAAGGTGTTTTTCATTTGCCTGGATTATAAACTAGGCATAATGAATGGCCGCAGCAAGTTGATTTACAAGCGTTGCTGCAGCCTGATTTATTAGTGGTAGGATTAATTATTCAGCACAACGCGATGAAGCGATAGCACTCAAATCAAGCTTGCCGTTTTTCATCGGCGGGCACCAAAAATAGGCACTGGTCACGGGCCGAGAAAAACCAAATAGTGCGTCAACAATACCGTCTTCCTGACCAACCATACGCGCTAACATCACTTCAAAGGGGTCTAGGGATTTTCCGAAAGCCACAAAGTTTAGTCCGGCCTCATTGCCTTCCGTCCAAGGCATTGAGCGACGCAGCATAAACGCTTCAGGGTCAAAACTTTCCTGGGCGGTACGTTTAACATGGGCAGATTTAGGCGCATCGTTAAGCTCTTCGTTATCGCTAATTCGACGGCCAATGGCGTTATCTTGCTCACTCTCAGTCATTTCATCAAGCGCATCAAAGTCGTGTTGCCACTGTTGCACGGCGACGAAACTGGCGCCGTCCAACCCATCACCTTGATTTTGCACAATTGCAGCGGCCACCGCAGCATCGTCCTGCGGATTTTCGGTACCATCGACATAACCTGACAAATCGCGGCTATCGTTATGCATAAAGGTGTCCAGCACTTCTTTGAGTTCAAACTCCATCGCCAAGCCATGCTCCATTTCCCGCGAGCGATGAAACAGCTCACCCCGATCACTACCACGCAACCAAATCCAGAGCGCGTATGGGGTTGAGGGAACATCAAAACCTGGCCCCACCATCGCAGGCGCAACGCGCAGGCCAGCGATATCCGCCCCCGCAGCCTTCACCAAGGCAGGCCCTAGACCCACGACCGAGTCATCCTCCACCACCACATCCGCGAGCAAGGCCAGAGCATCATCTATTTCAGTCGCATTGCCCACATACGAAAACATCAAACAACGGCCATGTTGAGGTACGGGTCCGAGAATACCGGCTTGACTAATCACTTCACTCTCCTTCGCTTACTCATGAAATTAATAAACACCCTAACCATAGAAAAGTGCTTAAAATACAAAATAGCTTATCATCGCACCAATACATAAAAACTCAATCTATTTTCTAGCGCTATTCATCCACCACATCAAGACGGAAATGCACCTCTAATAATCCAGGTGCCTTAAGGAGCAATTAGCAGCGTAAATTTTCAGCGAGTTCAAGATAAAAGTAGATGGACACCTGATCAAGGCCTCACTCTGTACGTTGCTATATCAGCTAAAAACTCGCAACAGCAGTAACAACCCTAGCCTTATTGTTTTTTCAAACTAACCACCATAGCAATCAACAAACACTAATCGTTATGCGTCATACGCATGGCAAGCTCAGCCATTTTCCACAAGGTCGCACTAAGTTTATGGAGAACCCATTTCACAAACTGATAAGTCACATTAGCACTCTCGACAACTACGACACCCAACGTCTGTAAGATCCTACGCATTAAGGAAGCAACCAGATCGACAAATCGTTTCCCCAAGTCAACGACCTTTATTAAAAACCCTGCCAAGGCATCAACAACATGAACCCCTACGCCCACCACAAGTTGCATACCCAAGGCCGCCGCTTGTTTCACGATGTATAGCATTGAAGACCTGATTAACGAAAACGTATTAGTAGTAAAAGACAAAGAAGAGTCTGACGCTAACCATGCCTCCACCTGCTTGTCCATATGCGTAGGTGGCGCTTTTTTCTGCACGTTGTCCCACGAAGAAAAACGTTTCATTGATTTCACATAATGCTTCATATCGTGGTACTCCGCGCCAGGCCGATCACTCTCGCCCGCTGCGCGGACATAACACACATCACCCGGTTCAGGACCGTGCCAGAACGGCCACACAGGCAACATAGGCACCACATCAGAATGATGATAAACACGGTGAATACGGGCGGCAGACACGCTCGTTGTCAGACTCTCAGCGAAACGCTTAAAGCCCACTCTTGGCGCACCAAAGGTATACACTTCAGCCTCCTTGGCCAGGTTCTTAGATAGCATCCAATCCGCCACCAAATTCGCCAATGCCCCGCCTAAGCTATGCCCGACACAATGCACACGCGAGATATCCATGCCTGAAATTTTTTCACCTAACTCAGACTGGAAAGTTTGAAAAATTTTATTGAACCCTGTATGAACAGGTTTACCGCTTAACGTCCACGTGGCCATCGCATTGCTATACCAATCGTTAACGCTCGTCTTTTCAGTACCCCGCGTCACAATTAACAATTCATTACTACGCACACCTTGGCCACGTGATACCACCCCAAAACCTGTATCACAACCAAACACGCCGCCGCTACGTCCAGTCAAACGTGCATCCCTGTTTTCCAAATCGAATATATTGCGAGCTTCAGACTTGGCAAAGGCCCCTTTCACTTCGCCACCAACTCTAATACCATAAACCCCTTGCGCTAGCTCTGCAGCTTGCTTGGGCGTTAAACTTTTCGCCATCCCTATGCTCCAATAAATATTATTCAATAATCTCTGCACCTACCCAGGTACAAATTCCCGATACTACGGTTAAATCAGCGGCGCTTTTCATCGTCTCTGTCGCCGTCAATTCACACACCAAGTCAATATCGATTTCTTTGCCACTGCCTAGCACATCGTCATCATTCAGCTCGCCCTTGTAACGATCACTCGCCGCCCCAATCCTCCAAGCCAAATACTCCTTGCCTTGGTATTCAATGGTCATTTGCTGGAAGACAGAAGAGTTTCCCGGCAACAGCTTCATCACTGAAGATGTTTCCATCCTACTGAACACAAACTGTCCCTTGGCACCAGTAATCACTTCATCCCGATACTCTTTGCCGCTGCCCGGCACCGCGACCCGCTTTAACAACACGCCCTCAACCGGGTCGCCGTTAAGCATTACCACGCCTCTCATATCTGAAAACAAATTAATCTTCATCGAATCAAAAAATGCCATTGCCTTTCCTACCGGTAACATTGTTAACACACCGGCCAACACCCAGCCTAAGTACGCAGCTGCGGGCAGCCGCCCTCTAATCGAATCATTCACTTAAGCACCCCCCCTAGCCTAATTGATATAATACTGCATCGCCCAATCGCTAAAATGAGCTGCGATGCCTGGTTCCCACGGTCCGCCGTGGGAACCCATACCCGACCTTACCAATCAGTGCGGCTGCATTCCCACGCGGGAGCGTGGGAATGAGAGGTAAGCTCATAACCCAAATCAGTCGCTAAATACCGCAGCACGAAGCTGGGCAGGCGTTAAGGTTGTTTTCTCTTGCTGAGTCCAACCATTCACCGCAGCAGCAGGTGCATCTGCGCTTTGCATCTTAGTCACCAGGCGAGTGGCCACTTCATCGCTTTCCAACCACTGAGCCATACCCAAAGAGACAACCAACTTAGGCATCGACACTTTGTGAACTGGGTCTTGGATGCCGAGACGATGGGATACTCGCTTGCCGCCCCCCGCCTTCTCCACTAATTTTTCTTGCTTCCGTTTAATTACTACGTTTTGCGCCTTCACTTCTTTCTTATATCGATAATGTTCTCCATGGGCGAAGCTCATCATCATCTGGCCACGCCAATACTCGCGATCAATAGCAGGCATGGCATCAATGGTCCCATCAAACACTTTCTGACCATCGGGCAGTGCGGCAATCAGCGCGGCAATCATGCCGTCCTTGCCATCATCATCAGCGCCGAAATAGTCAGTAATCGCCACCCCACCAGCGCTCCAGTTATGAGCCACTGACCAAACACGAAAACGTGTCGGAATTCTTGGTTCAACCCAATGACCCAGCTTATCGCCACTGTTAAAACTACTGAGCTGCGCCTGATGAGTATTTACAAAAGGGCCCGCGCCATAATCAACATCAGCGATAAAAATATCCGAGCCCATTCCCGCATTTGCCAACGCCACCTCCATCGCCCGCCAAGCCCCACGGGCATTACCCTGCCACTGGCCATACTGGGGCACAATGTTGGCTGAAATATCACACCCCCCCAACTCCAAGGCCATCACGTGCCCCTTAGCAAAAGGCGTATAGGCCGTGTCGAATTCACTTAGGCAATCAGGCGGACTTGGGCGGTCTTTCGTATCCTGTCGAACAATGAGCCCGACGACGTGTTTGGCGGTTGATTTACCTCCCACATCAACCGTGTGGATAAAACAATTATCCTGAATCTGGGTCAATCCCTTACCTGCCAGCGGCATACATATCTCTCCTGCTAAGCCCCTAAATCATTCAGGGGCAAACCTAAAAACTAGCTACATTAGCACTCTAAACTCAACAACCACTAATTTTACTAAGTCGCTATTGAGTGCCTTAAAAGGGAGATGACCAACCCGAACTAGGCGCACGTCGCTTGGGGACTTTGTAGCCAACCCCTCTGACCGTTAGAATGAGATCCTTACCCAGCTTCTTGCGAAGGTGATGAATATGTACTTCAGTGGTGTTGCTCTCAATAGTCTCCTGCCAGCCGTAAAGCCGTTCTTCGATTTGTTCTCGCGACAATACGCGCCCTTCGTTTTCTAGCAGCAGTTGCAGCACAGCAAATTCTCTAGCCGCCAAAGCAATTGGCTGACCATGACAAGTCACCGAATGCGCCGCTGGATCAAGCACCACGGGGCCATATTCGATGGTTGGCGAGGCGCGCCCCGCATTACGCCGAATAAGCACCCGAAGTCGGGCACACAATTCTTCCGCGTGACACGGCTTGACTAAATAATCATCAGCCCCGTGGTCCAGCGCTGCCACCCGCTCTGCAACCTCATCTCGCGCTGACAGGATTAATACAGGCAGGGAGCAATTATGCGCCCGAACCTTGCGCAGCAAACTTAAGCCGTCAACATGTGCCAAGCTCCAATCCAGCACCATCAAATCGAAGCTATTGGTTGCCAACGCCTGCAGGCCGTCACTCCCTGCGCTGAAGCCTTCCACGGTATAGCCCGCACCTAGCAGGCTATCGTAGGTAGTGCGCTCGGCGCTTACACCATAATCAATCAATAATATTTTCATATCAATGTCTTAGCTAACTATTGTGGCCTTACAAAAACGCGCCTCTGCGAACAGAAAGAATCACACCCACATATATAGAAGTTCAACCGGCCGGCCTGTCTGGCCAACAAAACCTGAACTCTAATTAAACAACAGAACCGACATCGTCAAATATTTAACAATTTATTCACCCTCTGTTAAGAATTCCTTAAGAATATAACTATATTCTTAACTCACTTTCTGAGGAAATACGTGTGTTTCCCCAGAAGGGAGGGCAAGTTGAAGTATTCAACTTGATTGGGCGGTAGTTGATCCCTGACTGGGGGTACGTTGTGAGGGCTCTTCTACCAACTCATGTAAATCATCACTTTTACCAAAGGAGTTTCACCATGGGTGGAATGGGCGGTAGAGGTGGCGGCGGCATGGGTGGCGGTATGGGTGGTGGCATGGGTGGTGGTCGTCGTTAAGACGTCTTCCTACTCTGCACCAAGCAGCATCGTTCGCGATACTGTGATTCCTTTTTAGGAATCAATCCATAGCGGTACCTATGTGGCACACAGCCACCATAGACGGAATGAGGAGCGAAGTTTGCTCCTCATTTTTCGTTTTATACCCCCTTAAATTTCCGCCAATCCCCTTTTGCTATTCACCCTATTACATTTACTCCGACTCGCCGGCTGACGCCTGCCCGACCTGCCAAGCCACTGCGGCCTGGTAACCAGCATGTGAGGCATACAGCTCGTCATGAGTACCGATACTAATTGAGCCATCACCATTGAAATACACCACCCGATCAGCGTTCTGAATAGATGAGTAACGATGGGCGATAATGAACGTGGTACGCCCCTGACTCAGTCGTGCCAGAGCATCCGCCACCCAGCGCTCAGACTGGCTATCTAAGGCCGAGGTGGCTTCATCTAAAATCAAAAAGGGTGTGTCCTTGAGCATCGCCTGAGCGATAGACAAGCGTTGATACTGACCACCCGACAACTCCACCCCACCTGAACCAACCCGACTGTCCAGCCCTTCACCCAGCTCTTGAATAAAAGACCAGGCACCGCTCATTTTGCAGGCCTCGACCAGGGCATTTTCCGTCGCGCCGGGATGTGCTAATAAAAGGTTGGAGCGAATGGTATCGTTGAGAATGAACGCGTCCTGCCACACGACACAGAAATGATCGCGCAAGGAGGCCAGCGTCACGTCGCGAATATCTACATCGTCAAGCAAAATCGCACCTTGCTGAGGATCGTAAAAACGCACCAACAGACGGGCCAGTGTCGATTTACCCGCACCACTTGGCCCCACCAGCGCCAGCGTTTCACCGGCGTGAATATCTAAAGTCATACTCTTGAGGATGGGCTCAGCCTCGGGGTAAGCAAAACTAACGTCATCAAAACGAATTCTGCCCGTCGGATTAAGCAGTGGTTTGGCATGAGCCCGGTCCTGCGTTGCCGCGCACAAATCAAACAGTGTCAGCACCCGTTCTGCCGCACCAAAATCGCCCTGCCACTGCATCGGGGCCTGGGCAAAGCCCCGCACCGGCACCGACAAATAACCCAGATAAATCAGAAAACTAACCAGAGCCCCAACGCCCAGCCCAGCGTTTTCGATTAGATCAATCCCCACAAACACGATCACAATGCCACAGATATAAATCAAAACGGCCAGCGTGACCTCAAAGGCCTGATCCAAGCACCGCATTCTCATCGCCCAGCGCCGTGCCCGCTCAAACGCACTACCATGTCGATCCGCCATACGCGCTTCCGCCCGCACGGTGCTAATACCCCGTAAATTTGCTAGCGCCTGCTCTTCGAAGGTCAGCAGCTCGCCATTTTCATGATAAAAGTGCTCGGCCGCCTCACGCTTGCGAGGGCCAAACAAACGTTGGTGAACGTAAAACAAGGGCACAAACATCAGCGCCACCAGCGCCAGTTGCCAATCAATCCAAAACAACATGCCGCAGTAAAACAACAGCGTCAGAAAATGAGAAATTATGTGAAAGGGCACTTCCAACACCATGTCCTGCACCTTATCCACATCATGACTTAGGCGGGCCAATAAATCGCCCCGATGTAAACTAGAGATGCCAGGCGCTGACACCTCAAACAACTTCGCAATGCCCGCTTGGCGAACCCGGCCAATGAAACGCAGGCCCAGCCAATTGGCCAGCAAGGCTGAAGCAATGTGAAAACTCTGATTAATAACAACGATCAGCACCAGCCACAGCAGCACTGCCTTGACCTCATCAAAGCGGCCCGCTTGAAGGTGATCGAAAGGAATCCCAATCAGCCACACCATAGCCGTATTGGTGATCGTCAGTCCCAGGATGGCGGCGACGACCAGAACTGCAAACTTGGCATCCGGCCGCGCATAAGGGAGAAAACGCCGATAAACTTGCCAAAACACCGACATTTGTTTGGATACCACAGTAATTCCCTCAACTTAATTATTATACGCCACTGTAAACCATTT
>Ga0316204_10008618_pt1 | contig 14022 bp, 8 predicted proteins | sample 6monrhotite_MG_2_FD_205661 | JGI IMG/M metagenome (GOLD analysis project Ga0316204, IMG submission 205661) | Microbial mat bacterial communities from mineral coupon in-situ incubated in ocean water Damariscotta River, Maine, United States -... | ecosystem: Environmental > Aquatic > Marine >... | reverse complement strand
GAAGGTTGTTTTCCTCTAACAATACGTTCAATTGGACCTTTGCAAGCGCTGGCCAATTTGCGGTTCGCTATCGCTCACTTTACCGCAAATTGGCCATCACATGCAAAGGCCACTTAACGCGGCGTTATACGAAAACCGGTAATAAAAAAGGAAGGATAATGATGACTCGTTTAATATTTGTGTTTTTAGTCGCTACAATTGTGACAAGTAATTTATTGGCAGATGAAATTCTAAAACGTCCGGGCGAACTCAAAGCACAAGTAGATGTTATGAAAACAGAAGTGCCGACTAGGTTCGAATGTATGATGAAGGAGATAAAAGCAAATCATCCTAATGACAAGTCAACTCAATTGTATGTTTTGAAGAAGCAAGTATCTGCATATTGGGATATTAGGGAAGCAGACTATCCTAAAGAAATACTGTATGCTGCATTGACTGATCATCCTTGTGATTTCTCGACCGCAAATTACGTAGTAAAAAAACAAATAAAAGCAGAGAGTGAGCTATCGAACTTGCTAAATTGAACTTGCATGTATGTGTGTAAGTCACCACCTAAAACAATTAGAAAATTATTCAAGATGATCTAAAATAATTCGTATAACAATACGTTCAATGGGATTTTTGCAAGCGCTGGGTGTTTTGCGGTTCGCTGTCGCTCACTTTACCGCAAATCACCCAGCGCTTGCAAAAACCCCTTAACGCGGCGTTAGCCGAAATCGCGAATTTATATTTCAACTTTTTTACAACGTTTTCCTAAGGCCGATAATGTTTCATTCCAAACTTATCAACACCAGTTGCCTAAACGATTAATCACATTTTTAAAATGTCTATACATGACAGTGAGAAATTAGGAGAGTGTATTTTTTTGTTCCCTCCCCTCATTTCGCTAGTTTTCTTTCGTAAGATAACGCGTTTTCCCGGCACAAACCTTTTGTGTTATAAAGACTTCAGGAAAAGTCCGTTAATCGTTTAAAGCCTGCCCTAGGCAAACGGGTAGTCCGCATTTCAACGTGTTTAATTTCGTCTACAGTCAGCGAGTTTGGGCTTCTTTTAAAACCATGTAACACCGGCAGTCTGAGTAGGTTTATTTTCGTACAACTGTTCTTATCGAAGCCTCGGTTTTAAAATTTTTTTTGGTTATTTGGGTGGTTAAGTTATGACCAATCTAATTTTACTAGTTTGTTTTTGTCTTAGCACTATTCTGATACAATTTATAACAATTGGTTATTTAGGGCTCAAAGGCAGTAGCCTTTAACCCTTAATCGGTCAAATTTACTTCTAAAATGAAGAGGCTATTATTTGTCGATTGTGAGGGTTTATTAACTTGTTGGTACTGTGCGGTTAAACAAAATATTTCGGCTAACAAAACGTTCAAGGTGAAATTTTAAGCGCTACATTTTGTTGTGTCCATTCCGCTCCGCTGCATTCTCACACAACAAAAAGCAGCCCTTAAATTTCACCTTAACGCGGCGTTAGAAGCATAAGAATTTTATGGCAAACAATACTCCTAAAACATTAACTGACCTTCGTTTATTAATCGAAGAAGTAAAACAAGAGATTCTCGAAAAAGAGAAGCTTGAACGAATCATCGAAGGCGAATTGGAGCTAATTGACGAATTATTGGGTATTAGAGATAAATTGCATCGAAAGATTGAAAAACTAAACAATCCAAATTTTTTTCAATCCCTTTTTAGAAATTCCGCGAATAATGATCAAAAAGTAAGTTCACTCAGCAAAAAACTAACCGATGTAAATCACGAGATAAATCATCATGAAAAACGCATCAATAGCAGCAAGGTTAAACTGGAATCTCTTGCAAAGACAACAAGTGATTTTAGAAAGCTGTCGAACGAATATGACGCGAAATTTCAAGAAAAAGAAAGGCAAATTCAAAATTTCAAGAATCCCCCACAGAGTTTACTTTCCATCCAAACTGAAATAGATAAACTCGTTTCGGCGCAGGAAAATTGTGAGGAAATTGAGTCAAATTGTAGTTTTCTACTCGACCACTTGAGTGCAATGAGGAATGCGCTAAAAAAGGCTGGCGCGTGGGGGAAAATTGATCTCATAGGGCCAAAAGAGGCTGGCCCAACAAAAATGGCCCACTATAAAACCGCTGAAAATGAATTGCGGTTAATAAAACGTCAACTTAGCGTCCTGGACAATATCCTGAACGATATAGATATAAGCGAATTCACCTCAATCAATTTGCATGATTTTTCACCTAAAGCGTTCTTTTTCGAGTTTTTCCATGACAACATATTTATTGATAAAATATTCCTCGAACACGTCTCGGAGGCTTGTGAAAAAATAGATAAACTTACAGAATTTCTTAGGTTACTTACTATTGACAATAAAGCAAGGTCAGGAAGAGTTGTCTTAAATATAGACAAACTCACCAAGGAACGTGTAGCATTAATAGAAAACCACTAAACATATGCTTCTAACAAAACCTTCAATGTGACCTTTTTAAGCGCTGCCGTTTTGTGCTTAAATAGCACAAAAACAACAACGCTTAAAAATGCACCTTAAGGCGGCGTTATGTGCCTTAAAGAATCCTAATAATTTTACAAACCGGAGAATCAAGTGAATAAAATAGTTGGACTATTTGCATTTTGTATCCTATTTGTTGCTGCTTGCAGTCTGACAAAGAATGATCATAAACATGACGACGTGATCAGTGAAACTACACAAGAGTTAGAAGAAATAGTTGAAAATGATGCCTCAGATAGAACAAAATCGGAAAAACTACATGATGCGAGTAGAAACATGGTATCAGATAGACTGAAGAACGCTAATAAATCGCAAGCAGACGATTCAGACAAAGAGTATTCGGCCGGAGTTTTTGCTGGCCAATATGGAAGAAATGTATTCGCTTTACATGAATACTGCACTTCCTTAGGAGTAAATCTCTCTGAATTTAGAGATAAGTATATTAAGACTCACGAGCAATTATATATAAATGCCAATTTGATTTTAAACAGCAGAGGCTCTAGTGTTGATGACCTGTATTCCAAAATCAAACACACTACTAAAGATTATGTGGAGAAAGAAATTAAAGATATGCGCGGAATATTAAACAAAAATTCAGGACAAAATATATTCACTCTAGCCGACTCTTGCGATTATTATAATGAACTATCAAGAGATCAGAGTAGCATGAACAGTCTTCAGTTCTCCACTTCATTTCCTGCCGCATATGAGATTATAATGAACAGTAATTAACGAATATATATACTATAAAACACATAACAAAACCTTCAATGTGATTTTTGTAAGCGCTGGTTGTTTTGTGGTCGCTAACGCTTCTACCACAAAACAACCAGCGCTCACAAAAACACCTTAAGGTGGCGTTAGATCTTGGGGCCGAGAATACCGTAGCAAGCATATGATAACGTTTACGAATAAATATAAAAATGACACGTCAGGGTTTTCAGCAACATCTATTTCACAACTATAGCTATTCTAACACCACCACTGTAGGAGGTGGAGAAGTTGCTAAAACATTCACATTAACAGATGTTGTACTAGATAACCTTGGTTCTCCATTATCAGTTGCAATTATTTCAATCAAATAATTTCCGCTTTGCTCTGGAGTTCCTCCAATTGTTAATCTGGGACACGGAGCACCAACTACACACATTGGATAACCTACTGCTGCCCAATAGGGCCTGTTTTCAACTTTAACTCCAACACTGTCCCCATCAGGATCATCTACGTATATGGAAAAAGAACAACTATATCCCACATAACAAGTTTGATTCGGAATCGGCTCAATAACAGGAGCTTGATTGGGCACGGTAAACGTTGGCCAATCACCCAACGTCACATAGGAATAGCTATCAGTAAGAGTCGGGGTTAATGTAATTCTTGAAAAGTAATAACCATCAAATCCTATACCTCCAGCCAATGAATCACTTCGGCCAAAATCAAAGTTCGCTTCGCCAGTCAGTCTCCCAACAGATACTATATTGTTATCTTGAACAGTAATATGTTTTCCTTCAGTGGAACTCCCATCTGTTCCTTGAAATATTTGAGTGCTTAAATATTTTCCATTTCGATCAAACTTTGCAATAAATGCACTCTTATCTCCGAATGATTGAACATTATCGATATTCCCTTCGCTTGCAAGAATGCTTACATTTGCAGCTTGCCCTATTACTCCCGTTAAAAATACTTGGTCGTTTTCATCAATATCTATATCTTCAACTCTATCATCCCCGGAAGAGGCAATAACATAGGTCTGCAAAAACTCCCCGCCACTCGATATTTTGGTCAAATAAATATCGTTTGTGGAAACAGCTGAGTCAACTAGCAAAGGCTCTGATAACACATCAACAGAATCAATTGTTGCTTCTCCTTTAAAATAGCCAGCAACGTATATGTCACCTACTGAATTGGTTTTCACCTGACTTGCAGTACGTACACCTTCAAATTGTCCCTCTGCGTCGCGTACAACATCAGTGACCCTCGCATCAATTTGAAGGTCCCAATCAATTTCACCTGTTGATGAATTTAAGCTCATTACTTTTGTAACTGAAGGAGACGCAATATCATAGGGATCTGCAAAAATATCAAAAACATCCGCGAAAGAACCGGTTAACACCACGCTGTCATTAGAGCTATTAATATCAATCGATTGCCCACTATTATGAGAAGTAACTATCTTGTCATCTATTTGATATTGCGAGCCAATAGAATTTACCCATATTAAACTTCCATCTTTATCAAGCTTCACAACAAACAGATCAGAACCAATTTTGGGTCCAAAGCTAGTATTTGCTTGACGAATCCAGCCTTTAGAAAAATCGTATACCATAACAACATCATCATAGTTCAAGCTTTTTACCGACAAGTTGTAAACTTCATCTGATGGATCAAAATCTATGTTTGAGGAACGAAAATTTCCTGTTAGGTAAATATTTTCTTCTTCATCTATCGCCGCATCATGCATGTAATCCCACAAATTTCCCTCAAAAGTTTTTGTCCATATATACTCTCCATCTGATGATAACTTTGTAACAAAAATATTTCTAAAACCGAATTCATAGCCAACACCGTCAAATTTGACATCACTTAAACTGGCATCTGGATCAAAATACATTGGTGTTGTGAAGTCACCGACTAGATATATGTTGCCTATGCCATCGAAAATTAATTCTTTTATATGACATTCAGTTCCATCAGTAGAAAAACCACCCTGCCACCAATTATCTCCTTTGGCAGACCAAGACCAAAGGTACTCTCCATCTGTATCGTATTTTACAAGATAGCAATTTATTCCAGTTAGAACACTGGATACATTCGTTTGATTTGGGTCCAAAGAAAACTCGGCGTCTGAGCCAGATCCGGGTTCTGGAATAAAATATCCGGCTAATAGCAAATTATTTTCTTTATCCAACTTTATCGAAGTCACCTGATTATCAGCACCATTTAATATGGTTAAGTTAAATGCGACTCTATCATCAATAACGCTTTGTAGATCTGGAACGAATGGATCAAATTGAATAACTTCAATTCCGTTGCTCTCCTCTGACCACTCACTGACGTTTCCTGCAAAATCAATTGCTCGAACTTGAGCAAAATAGATTTTTCCTAAACTAGCTCCGTCAAACGTATAACTAACTGCACTATTGCTTTTATCGATCTGGTATGTCTCTCTTGAGCCATCAGCTTTGGAAATAGAACTAACTTCGATTTCATAGAACTCAACCCCACTCATGACTTCAGTCGCCTCATCCCAGTTAAACTCAAGTGTACTAATGGCTATATATTTTCCTGTATCTCTGGGGGGTGATAATAATTGAGGTGCTTTTCGATCAAGGATAAATTCTAGTTTCTCAGAGTTTTCACTAAAATTATTCGCATTATCTAAAACTCGTGCAAAAAAAGCATACTCACCATCTTCAGCAAAACTCATCTCTACAATTTCTTCCGAAAGCAAAAACTCCCATGTCCCATTATCACCGATCTCCACACTTCCTAATTGCGCAGTCTCTTCTTGAATGGAACTATCTTGCGCATTCAAAGATAAACCTTGCTCCACACCAGTTGTGGAGAGATACAACTCCAAAGTTGCACCAGCTTCACCATTCCCAATTAATTTTTGAGGTAGCAGATTTACAGACTCGTTAATGTTACTTGTTATTGCCGGAGGAACAGGTGGAGTTAAATCAACGGTGAATACTAATGCATCAGATGAATTACTGGCATTCCCATCGTCAGCTTGACTGACGGCAGAAATAACATACAGCCCATCTTCAAGACCTTCAAAATTAAAGGACCAAGTGCCGTCATCACCGACTAATATATTTTCCGCAATTGAAACTGAACCATTTAACAAACTAACTGTGACATCTGTTGTGGCTGTGCCAGTTAGCAATAGAGATGAAAAATTAATCACGTCTCCAGATATAGAATCAATAGTTGGCTTGTCAATCAACTCTGTAAGTGGCTCATTAGGCGTAAGCTGTAGTTCAATTTCGGCAAAATTACTTTCATTGCCAGCTGCATCCTTTGCTCGCACCGCGAGAACCAGCTTTTCATCGTCACTTACATCTAAAGAGCTAAGTTCAAAGGACCAATCTCCATTGGCGTCAGATTGTATCGTTGTAACTTTTTCTCCATTAATATTCAGCTCCACAGTGGCGTTTGGCTCGGAAGTTCCCAGCAAGACAGCAGGGAGTTGTTGGGTAGATGAAAGTATATTTTCAAAAGAAGGAATTGTGGGAGGAGTAGTGTCGATAATTATGTTATAAACCGAAGATTCAATTGTGCTTGCAATATCGCCACTCTCAATTACTACTTTGAAAGTATACTCCCCGTCAGGAAGTTCTTTTAGCGAAATTATCCAGTTGCCACTCTCCGTAGTATTTGCGCTGCCTAAAGTATTGCCATCTAAATCGACAAAAGAAACACTCCCGCCACCACTGGTTGTTCCAGTTATTTCGAGTTTGTCAGAGTTTAAAATATCTCCGTCCTTGACATTGATGTCCATCAATTCCAATGGTGCATTTATCTTTGTACCCGGCTCTTCAGCCTCATCATTCTGATTAACACATGCTGACAAAGTAGCCAGAAGAATTATTGCAATGGCAACCAAACCGATTTGATTGAAATTCATTCGATATTTCATGTCATTATTATTCTCTAGTAGCCAACGTCGTGAGTACTCATTTTAACAGTTTCGATATTAATTCCAACTAGCGAGTTATAGATAACGGGACTCGAATCTCACCTCCAAAAATTCATTTCTATTGTCGTGTATAAAGGATGTATGATGCTTTTTAACACAAGTAAATGTGCTCGCTCTGTTTATAAACCAAACGTATGGATAAATACAGTGCTTTTACAGTTCAATCACTGTATTCTTATTGACAGTTACCAGAACAATAAGCCGAGTTTCCCATCACAACCCATATTCTTTTGTGAATAGTTAATATATCGTTATTTGTCAACAATGAAAGTAAGGCCCAAATCTAACAAAACCTTCAATGTGACCTTTTTAAGCGCTGCCGTTTTGTGCTTGAATAGCACAAAAACAACATCGCTTAAAAATACACCTTAAGGTGGCGTTATGCGAAGGGCAGATCTAAATTAACTTATAAAAATACAATGAGAGAATGTGCAATTACATATAGTGGGAATGCAACACTTAAACGAGGCTTGAAAAAACCTTGGCAAGATATAGAAAAATTTCTTACTACGTGTAGTGAATTCAGCTTCCCTACCCGAGTGATTATTAAATTGGTCGAATCCAGCAAAATTCCCGCTGCTTTCTTCAATCAATTATTCGATCACTTCTCGTCGAAATACGAAATCTATGGAGCTTATTATCAGGCGGATGATAAAATCCACCAATGGACAACACCATTGTCGGACCTAGAAATTAATATGGAACTGCTAGAAAGATACAGGCCGTTCCCTAAAAATGAAATCCCTTCAGTCTCTTTACAGATAAGAATTGACATGCTGCTACTCAATGAAAATGGAGATTTGCTAAATTATCAAGGTGGAAAGTTCTATAATAATTTCGTAAGTCGTGACAAAAAAGAAGAATATTTAGGCAATTCCAGAATTGATGTTTATTTGAGCGAAAGATCCTCTGCACGTGTTTTTCTGTGTTTTCCGTATGAAAATCTAAATGAAGAATTTTATAATCAAGTTACATTCATTGAAAAACACACACCGTTTAAGCTTTCCCCAAAAAAATGGTACATTTGGAATATAACCAAATCAAAAAATGGATATAAAAAGAGTAAACTTACAATATAGACATATAGCCACGCATAACAAAACCTTCAATGTGACCTTTTTAAGCGCTGTCGTTTTGTGCTTGAATAGCACAAAAACAACAACGCTTAAAAATGCACCTTAAGGCGGCGTTATGTGTAAAATAATTTCAAATCCATCAAATATCAAACTGAATATAATCAGAAAGTAAATAAACATGAGAGAAAAAATAACTTTCAACAATGAATTTGATCTAACTTGTGAAGAACTGAACGTAGTGGCAATACGCGAAAATCACAATAAAGATAATTGCATGATATGGAATACAAATGATTCTACAATTTCTTATAATGCCTTTATTCTAATCAAGAATTCTCGATCAAAAACCATATGCGAAACTACTTTCTACAAATCGAGTATCACAAATAAATATATTCCTAGATTAACATTTAAACGACTTTTTCTAGATGGCAAAGATCAAGATAGTAAAAACCCTGAAAAAATATCAATTTCATTTGGTGACTCAGATTCTGCCGAAACACTTTGGAAACTAATAGCTTTCTTAAGCTCATACAAAGACCTAGTTGACGTAGGAGAATTTGATAGCACATACAAAATAGTACCTAAAGAAAGCTATATCATAGACTTCAAAAGCAAAGGTGAAAGAGAGAAAATTGAAGAGTTAAAAGAGCTAATTAGTATTGCCAACCTTTCATCATCCGATATAAAAACATTAACATTTCATGACCGTAAAAAGAACCTCAAAGCTTTTTACTATTTACTTAAAAATAAAACAATGAATGACGGTACTGACAGTCATTCACACTATAAAAATAAATTCAATTTAAAACAGGGAGAAGAATCAATTTGGCATCACTTCCTCAAGAACCATGATTGGATATTAGGCCTAAATGCCGATTTGAAATTTTTTAATGACTTCTTAAATGAGCAACAAGTCGGTAATCCAAATTCTAAAGGAAGTGGTAGCCCAAAAACTGATTTATTAGGAGTTTCTGACTTCACAGTTTTGATTGAATTAAAACATACTAATACACCAATATTCAAAAAAGAAAAGTCAAAAGGAAGAGCAAATACCTGGGATTTTACTGCTGATTTCATAGAAGGCATAAGTCAGTGTTTGGGGCAAAAATTCGAACTTGAAGAATCGTTTAACTCAAAAGATTTTGTTAAAGACGATGGTCGTCTACTTGATAAATCACAAATACAATCCGTCGATCCAAAATCAATCTTATTAATAGGGAATAAGAAAGAGGAATTCCCCATTATTAATTTAGAAGTCAATAATATTCTAAAAAATAAAACACTTGAGAGATTCAGGAGAAACAACCGAAATATTGATGTCCTTACTTACGATGAACTATTTGAACGAGCATACCATATAGTTTATTCTAAAAAACTAAATAGTGAATGGTATTTAGAAGATGAACGTGAATTATTTGAATAGTAGATCTATAATACACATAACAATACAATCAATGGGACCTTTTACAGCGCTGGCTCATTTGTGCGTCATTACGCTATCGCTACATTCTTGCACAAACAAGCCAACACTGTAAAATGCCCCTTATTGCGACGTTAGGCCTCGCAAAAAATAAAAAACAAAAATATCTTCAATCATAAAAATAAACTAAACATAGGTACTGTTGAATGAGTGAAAATTGGGATTTACACGCTGATGGTTGGGACTCCAATAAAGACGTAGTCAAATATTCAGAATTGGCTTTTGAATCACTTTCAAAAATAACTAATCTCAAAGGTCTCAATATATTGGACTTTGGATGCGGGACGGGACTGCTAACTGAAAAATTGTCTACTGATGCTAATCATATAGTGTCCCTAGATTCCTCCGAAAAAATGATTTCAGTATTAAAAAATAAGAATCTAAATAACGTTTCGACTATAACTACAGAACTTTCCAAAAATACAATTGAAAATAACGATCTTCTTAAAACTAAATTTGATCTTATTGTAGCCTCTTCTGTTTTTGCATTTTTACCAAATTACGAAAAGACTCTAAGTCTTTTAAAAACGCTATTATCCCCAGGTGGTAGGATTATTCAATGGGATTGGTTAGAAACAGAAGATACTCCAGGGTTCGGTTTTACTAAAATAAGAATCGAGTCTGCACTTAGAGCTACCGGCTTAAAGGCTTCATCAATCTCCGAACCTTTCACATTTAAGAGCAATGATAGTGAAATGAAAGTGATAATGTGTGTTTCAACTGATATAGAATAAACATATCCCAAATCCAGCAACATATCATTATATTGGGTCAATATTTATTCGACGCGTAGCAAAAAAATTTTTCGCTTATTGTTCAATAATTAAACTTAAATCTACACGTTCGTGATCCATACTAATGCAATTCCCACTATTCAACTCATTAAAGTTGGTGTATGTTTATACTAATTCGAGGTTATGGGGTACGGTGATTAATAGCTCATTAATCACACAATTCTATTAAATAGAGGGGTTAGTCTTTTTTGTTAAGAGGCAAACGAAACGACATCAAGTTAACAAACTTAGGTATATGCCCCAGGCCTAACAATACGTTCAATGGGACCTTTTTAAGCGCTGTTTTGTTGTGTTCGCTCCGCTTTGCTCCACTCTAACACAACAAAAAACCGCTTAAAAATGCCCCTTAACGCGGCGTTAGCCGAAATCGCGAATTTTTATTTCAACTTTTTTACCACGTTTCCCTCAGTCCAATAGTATTTCATTACAAACTGATGAAACCAAATCCCTCGACAATTAATCGCATATTTTAGGCTGTCTATACATGACAGTGAGATAACAGGAGAGTGTATTTTTTTGTTCCCTACCCTCATTTCGCTGATTTCTTTTTGTAAGAGAGAAATTATTCCGGTACAAATCTATATAGCATTAAAGTTTTCACGAAAGTTCCTGTAATCGTTTAAAGCCTGTCTGAAGTATACGGATGGTCCAGAATTTCAACGTGCTTAATTTTGTCTACCATCGGCAAGTTTAGGCTTCTTTTAAAATTGTAAAACGGCGGTAATCTTGTCCGATTCGTTTCCGTGCAACTGTTCCTTTAGAAGGCTCGGTTTTAAAAATTTTTTGGTCTATTTGGGCGGTTAAGTTTCAACCAATCTATTTTACTTGTTTTGTTTTTGTCTTCGCCCTATTCTGATACAATTTGAGGTAATTGGTTATTTAGGGTTCAAAGGCAGCAGCCTTTAACTCTTAATCGGTCAAACTTACATCAGAAATGAAAAGGCTATTATTTGTCGATTGTGAGGGTCTATTAACTTGTTGGTACTGTGCGGTTAAACAAAGTATTTCGGCTAACAAAACGTTCAAGGTGAAATTTTAAGCGCTACATTTTGCTGTGTCCATTCCGCTTCGCTGCATTCTCACACAACAAAAAGCAGCCCTTAAATTTCACCTTAACGCGGCGTTATACGAATCGGAAATAGAAAATGACTGAATGTTTACACACTAATATTACCTGTCTAAACCAGTATGAACTCATACGGAAATATGAATGCAATTCATGTGGTGAAATTATGATGTGTTCATGCGATAAAGAGCATGGGGAAAAATACCTATCTCATCAATTACAAAAGGGATGTTGGATAGAAAACCAAAAAAGAGTTCCCGTAACCATAGGATTTCAAAATAACATATGCCCAGTTTGTAGGGGAGAGACTCCCGTTTCAGCACCCATAAAATCAAGACCAGGAAGCACCTCAAAATTTTCTAGATATTATTGGCGAGAAATAGCTTTTGAAACCACTAGACGACTTCATGAAGAGCCAACTAGTTTAGTCGGGGATAGTCCTTTTGTAGATGAATTTACTGATCCAGAAAAAAGAAAATATGTAGAAAAACAAGTCATAAAAGACCTAAAGTTACTCTACAAAGACAATCCAAAATATAATTATCAAGAAATTACGCAAGATGAAGTAATAAAATCCACCAATACTGAAGTAACCCTTGTACGCGCCAAATACATCCCAACCAATGAAAAAAAAGCCCAGATTGAAAGTGAGAATAAACTATATACGGTTGAAAAATATGCCGCAAAACATTTTAGAGACTTAGGATACTCAGTTATTGAAACAGAAAGTGTCCCCTTCCATGTAATATTCGGCATATATATGTGGTCATTAATTCAAGATCCAAACGATCCATACATTAGAGTTGTTAAGTTTGGAAACAGAACTGATTTTGAACAAGATCACATTAGTCCAAACATAATAGAGACTTATCTACCATCAGACTTTGGAACACAGGGATATTTCAATAGAAAAAATAGAGAAATAAGTGAATATATTTCTAATCTCTGTAATTTAGAAACACTATTTGATCAATGGCTTAATCATAGCAATGATTTTCGCCAATATTTATGGGCATACAGAGAAAAAGACATTGCTATAGCAAAACAGATAATCAGTATTCTTACTGAATCAGATATTAAGCTTATTTTGAGCTATTTATCTAGAAACTATTGGTCTAATTTCTGTGGATGGCCTGATCTATTGGCGTTTAAAAATGATTCAACCCTATTTATTGAAGTTAAGTCTTCCAATGATAAATTAAGTGCAGAACAGAAAAACTGGATGATTGGTAATTACAAATATATGAAGTTTAAATCTATAATATTCAAAATCGGCAAGTAACATTCGTATAACAATACCTTCAATGTGACCTTTTTAAGCGCTGCCGTTTTGTGCTTAAATAGCACAAAAACAACAACGCTTAAAAATGCACCTTAAGGCGGCGTTAGCCGAAATCATGAATTTTAATTTCAACTTTTTAAAACCTTTCCCTAAGTCCAATAGTGTTTCATTCCAAACTGATAAATCCAATTCTCTCGGCGATTAATCGCATATTATAGAACGTCTATACATAATCGTTAGAAAACTAGAGAATGTATTTTTTGTTCCCTGCCCTCATTTCTCTGATTTCTTTTTTGTAAGAGAGAAAGTATTCCGGTACGAACCAAGTTAGTTTTAAAGTTTTCACGAAAATTCCGGCAGTCGTTTAAAGTCAATCTGTAGTAAACGGATGGTTCAGCATTTCAACGTGCTTAATTTTGTCTATCGTCGATGAGTTCAGGCTTCTTTTAACGTGGTAAAACGCCGGCAATCTTATCCAGTTCATTTACGTGCAGCTGTTCTTATCGAAGGCAAGGTCTTAAAATTTTTTTTGGACGTTTTGAGTGGTTAAACGACAACCAATCTATTTTGCTTGTTTTGTTTTTCCTCTTCGCCCTATTCTGATACAATTTACGGTAATTGGTTATTTAAGGTTCAAAAGCAATAGCTTTTAACCTGTCATCGTATACATTTACATCAAAAAGTTAAAAACCGCTAGTCAACTGTGAGTGGGGTTAAAATTATTGATCTGCAGGGTTACAACAAGGCATTTCGGCTAACAAAACGTTCAATGGGATTTTTGAAAGCGCTGGGTGTTTTATGGTCGCTACGCTTTTACCACAAATCACCCACCACTTTCAAAAACCCCTTAACGTGGCGTTAGCCGAAATCGCGAATTTATATTTCAACATTTTTACAACGTTTTCCTAAGGCCGATAATATTTCATTCCAAACTCATCAACACCAGTTGCCTCAGCGATTAATCACATTTTTTAAAATGTCTATACATGACAGTGAGATAATAGGAGAGTGTATTTTTTTGTTCCCTCCCCTCATTTCGCTAGTTCCCTTTCGTAAGATAACGCGTTTCCCCGGCGCAAACCTTCTGTGCTATAAAGACTTCACGAGAAGTCCGTTTATCGTTTAA
>Ga0316204_10008617_pt1 | contig 14023 bp, 14 predicted proteins | sample 6monrhotite_MG_2_FD_205661 | JGI IMG/M metagenome (GOLD analysis project Ga0316204, IMG submission 205661) | Microbial mat bacterial communities from mineral coupon in-situ incubated in ocean water Damariscotta River, Maine, United States -... | ecosystem: Environmental > Aquatic > Marine >... | reverse complement strand
GTAAAAGATTACCTGCGTGGCCGCCCCAACCTGCGGCGTATCATGCTGTTAATCGATAGCCGTCACGGCCTGAAAGAAAACGACCGCGAAATTATGAAAATGCTCGACGAAGCAGCGGTTAATTACCAAATTGTGCTGACAAAGCTGGACAAACTAAAAGTAGTTGAGCGCGAAAAAGCACTACAAAAAGCACAAACTGATGCCAAAACTTTCATTGCCTGCCATCCGGTGGTGCTGGCCACCAGCAGTGAAAAAGGCTGGGGACTGGCCGAAGCCCGTGCCGAAATTGCACAGCTCACGCGCTTTTAAGAAACCGTACTAAAAAACTGGTGCCCAAAGTGGTTTCTAGTCAAATGCGGCGATTGTAACCGTCGCAACACTGTTAAAATTAGCCAGCAAAGCTTCAATTTCAGGTCCATTATTTTCTAATTTTGCGCTTGCTTCAAGTGCCATACATAGTGCGCCCAAACGCATTGCGCCAAAGCTGCGTACAGCACTTTTCAAAGCATGTGCCTGATTTTCAAGGCCGGGCATATTGTTTGATTCAGCAAAACCCAACAGTTGGCGTTCGCTTGATCTGATCTCAACCTTCAGGCTTTCAATTAAAAAAGCTGCCGACGTTTCGCCGACATCCCGCGTTAGCGTGGCAAGAACCCGCTTATCCAAAATTGGTAAATCTTCCCCCATCGTGCTTCCTTAGTTTCAAGATACCCCCGGCATCAATCCTCTTCCTGTGGTTTTGCCAAACGGTAAACCCCCTTAAGGCCATCGGGGGATACAATCTTCTTTTTACGGACAAAAGCTACCATGCCCTCGCTGTGCAAGTCTGTGGCCTGCTTGCGGATGCGCGGCAAGTATTTGCGCCAGTCTTCCCCTTCGCCAGAAAGGCTCTGTGCCACATCTCGCGGGGCTATAGACGACTTGGCCGCTATTTGAGCCACTATTTCTGCTTTAATATCACCGTCTGCCACTTTCACAGGCAAATTCTCCGTATATATCGCACCGTTCAGCGCTTTTTTCTTTGCTGCAGGGCCAAGGACGGCTAGGGTCCCGCCAAACATTTTTGATATCAAATGCGGAGCCCAAACCAACAGCAGCCGTTCATGATATCAGTCTATAGGAAAAATCCCAAGCCAAGACACCGGCTGCGGATTATTTATTGAAAGACCTACAGGGTAATAGCCAACCCGTTAGCAGAAAGAATACCGAAACATGAGCGATACAACAGCAAATGCAGATCAGGCCTATCTGGCAGAAAACAAAAGCAAAGAGGGCGTAACGGTTACCGAATCCGGCCTTCAGTATAAGGTTATCGAATCAGGTAACGGCGCAACCCCGGAAGCCGACCATATTGTAACCGTGCATTATGCTGGCCGTCTAATTGACGGCACTGAATTTGACAGCAGCTACAAGCGCGGCGAACCGGCGGAATTTCCTGCTGGCCGTTTGATCGCAGGCTGGACAGAAGCGCTGCTTTTGATGAGCGTGGGCGACAAATGGGAACTCACTATCCCTTCTGACATTGCTTACGGCGATGCAGGCGCAGGCGGAACAATCCCCGGCGGCGCTACACTGGTGTTTGACATTGAGCTTCTGGATACAAAATCACACCGCGAAATGCATGCGGAGAAAATGGCGGCTGAAGAAAACTTCAAGAACGCACAGTTTTCCTATCTTGACGAAAACGCTTCCAAAGACGGTGTAAGTGTTACTGATTCAGGTTTGCAGTATAAGGTTCTCACCCAAGGAGAGGGCAAAAAACCAACGGCTACATCGCAGGTTACCGTTCACTATGAAGGTAAATTGATTACGGGCGATATTTTCGATAGCAGCTACAGGCGCGGCGAAACAATTCAGTTTGGTCTTAATCAGGTAATCCCCGGGTGGACCGAAGGCTTGCAGCTGATGCAGGAAGGCTCAACCTATGAGCTCTATATCCCGCACGACATTGGCTACGGCGAGCGTGGCTCTGGTGGCAGCATTCCAGGATATGCAACATTGATTTTCAAGGTTGAGCTGATTTCGGTTGATAGCTAAAGGAATATAAGCAGTGAAAAATGCAGGTAAATTAATCGCAGTCGCAGCTGTTTTGGCACTTGCTGCCTGCAGCAACGACAGTGACGACAAAAGCGAGACAGCTGAAAGCACAGAAACAGAAACCACAATAGAAGCTGGCACTGAGGCAAGTGGTGAGGCTGTGAATGCCGATATCGCCTATCTGGCTGAAAACAAAGCCGTAAACGGTGTGGTTGAGACTGAAAGCGGCCTTCAATACCGCATTGTGACATCAGGCAGCGGTGCGACACCAACAGCTGATGATTTTGTCACAGTACATTATGCGGGTCGCCTAATTGACGGCACCGAATTTGACAGCAGCTACAAGCGCGGCGAACCCGCAACTTTTCCGGCAGGTCGTTTAATCAAAGGCTGGACCGAAGCGCTGCTGTTGATGCAGGTAGGGGACAAATGGGAACTTACCATCCCCGCTGATATTGCTTACGGCGAACGCGGCGCAGGCGGTGTAATCCCTCCGGGCGCAACCCTTGTTTTTGATATTGAACTTTTGGGTATCAAATCAGAAGCAGACCTGATTGCAGAACAAGAAGCAGCCATGGCTGGATTCAAAAATGAACAGGCCGCTTTCCTTGCAGAAAACACCAAAAAAGATGGCATCACAACCACCGCTTCCGGTTTGCAATACCGGGTTATTGCAGAGGGTACGGGCAAAGCACCGGGCGCTACCTCGCAAGTAACGGTTCACTACGCTGGCACCCTCATTAACGGTGAAGAATTTGACAGCAGTTACAAACGCGGTGAGCCAATCAGCTTTGGGCTAGACGGCGTTATTTCCGGCTGGACCGAAGGTGTGCAATTGATGAAAGAAGGCGGTAAGTACGAATTTTTCATTCCGTACGACTTGGGATACGGCGAGCGTGGTTCAAGCAATATCCCGCCTTACGCCACGTTGATTTTCACGGTTGAGCTTATTTCGGTTGATAGCTAAAGCAGGCACAAAAGGCCGTAACAGCGATCCAGAAACCGGTCAAAAACAAAATAGAACAAACCGTCCAGCGCTGCGAGGGCGGTAAGAACTGGCAGAGCTACATATTTAAAAGCAGCCAAATAAGCGGCCAGTGTTAAACGGGGTGGTGCAATGCGCCATCCCATTATACTGTCAGGCTTATTCCCCTTTGGGGGCTTGTTCGATTTTTTGTTCTTGTCTTGTATCATGGCATAACACTATCAAGCGAAGGCTCATTTGCAAATGGCTGACAGCCAGATCACCGTGAAAACCACAATCGTTAATCCGGCACACTGGCAAGCGGCTGACCAAAGCAACCCTATTCCACTGCAACAGCACCCGGGATACGGCCTCGCTCTACAATCATTCGGGGTCACTGCTACACACCTGCACTTTATGGAAAGCGAAACAGAGGTCGCCACCGCACTACTGGTTCACCGCAAAATTTTTGGTCTTTTCCGTGTTACCACGCTTTTTCGCGGGCCCTTGTGGCACCGTGCCAATACCCCGCAATCTACAAAACTGGCCTGTTATAAAAAGCTGCGTTCACTTTATGCTCCGTGGCGCTGGAATTTTCTGGCCATATTGCCGGAAGCAGATAACGATAGCCAAACACTGGCAGCCTTTAAAGCTGCTGGCATGCGGCGCATTATGTCCGGGTTTTCAACTGCCTGGCTAGACTTGCAGCCTGATGAAGTCGCCCTGCGCGCCAACCTAAAAGGCAAATGGCGCAATCAGCTGGTAAAGGCCGAAAAATCGACGCTGTCTATCAGCATTGGAGGCAAAAAAGCTACGCAGTATAGCTGGTTGCTGGAAAAAGAAAGCACCCAGCGCGATACACGCCGGTATCAGGCAACACCGCTGGGATTGGTCCCTGCATTTGTGGCCGCAAGCACCCCTAAATCCGGCAGCAGCGTGCTAAGTGTAGCGGCCATCAGCAACCGAAAGAAAATCGCGGGTGCCCTGTTTTTACTGCACGGTAACAGCGCCACCTATCATATTGGCTGGGCGAGCGAAGAAGCACGCGGGCTAAACGCCCAGAACCGTGTGTTGTGGGAAGGTATGCTGGCACTGAAAGCCCGGGATATTAAATTTCTGGACCTTGGCGGACTCAACACTGTTGACCTGGCAGGCATCGCCCGTTTCAAACTTGGCACCGGCGCACAACCCCTCACCCTTGCTGGTGCTTATATCTAGGGCTTATACCCAAAGTATTAAAACGGTTATTTTTCTGGGAATACTTGAAGAAATAGGCTAGATTTCTTAAGTGTAATATTATAACTGTACACAAACAATATAACAGCTCGTGTCTGGAAGAGTGTTTCCGCACGCCTGCAACTTTGAAGTAAAACTATTGGACTATGCACTTATACTTTCTGTTCTTGTCTTGATCGCTGCGCCTTTGCTGGCGCGGCTAGTGGGACATATGCCAGCCTTCAAGGCCGGCCTGGACGGGTTTGTACTACTAACAGTTGTCGGCCTAATCACTATTACTTTGCTGCCCGAAGCCCTAAGTCGGGGCGGTTTAATTGCCCTGATAGTGGCGGCACTCGGGTTCACATTACCGTGGATTGCTGAATATCTGTTTGTTAAATCAGAAGAAATGACCCACCGGGTTTTAATGCTGATTGCCGCGCTTGCACTAATTGTTCATGCGGCCAGCGACGGTGCCATTCTTGCTTTTGCCAATACGGCAGACGACGGGCCATTCCTTGCAGCAGGCATTATATTGCACCGAATTGGTGTGGCTATTGCCGTTTGGTGGCTGCTTCGACCTGTTTTAACCACGGTGGGCGGTATTGCAGTATTGGCAGCACTCGGGGTGATGACCGTGGTTGGCTATTTCATGGTGTATTTTGCAGGCGAATGGTACGATATACCGCTTGTGGGCTACTGGCAGGCATTTGCAGCGGGATCGCTGTTCCATATTGTTATGCACCCACTGGAAGACCACGACACCACACCGGCAGCCAACACAGAGCTTGCACACCGCATTGGTACCGCCTTTGGTATATTATTTGTGGTGGCGCTTATTGCGGCGCACTATCAACAGCATGCGCCCGGCCCCTTTGCGCCTGTGCCACTGCACGGTGAACAGCATGACCTTGACCTTATCGCAGCAATTGGCCGGCTGGTGGCACCGCTGGCCCTGCTTGCTATTGTCGGCGCTGCCGCATACGGCAGATTAAAGGAAGGCGGGCTAACCAATGCCTATGCTGCCGTTCAAAAAATAATGCCGTGGACCCTTGCTGCATGGCTTGGATCCAGCGTTGTTGCTGAACTGGTACCTTCCATGATGCCTGCCCCGCACGGCGGCAATATATTGTTGGTGATTTGGCTTGTTTTAATGAGCAGCGTTTTAATTCACACCGGAGCGCGTTCTTTCTTTGCTGTGCTGTTGCCGCGCTTTGCATCGCATAATCACAGCCACTCGCACCCCTAATGCCGGGTTTTGTTTTGGTAGTTTTTCTTGCCCTGACCAGCGCTTCGCGGTAGCAGTGCGGTCGAAAAGGATCCCGCATGCGGTTTACAGGAAAATCAGTTGTCGTTACCGGCGGCACATCTGGCTTTGGTGAAGCTATTGTAAAAGCGTTCACCGCCGAAGGGGCCCATGTGCATTTTTGCGGCCTGATCGATACGGAAGGCCACCGGGTTGAAGCAGCGTGTAAAAACTTTACCGGCAGTGCCACGTACCATCACAGCGACGTACGCATTGAAACCAGTGTTATTACCTTTATCAACTCGGCCCTTGAAGCCAGCGGTACAATTGATATTGCAATTAATAACGCAGGCATTAGCCATCAGGCCGCGCGCTTTGCCGACCAGGACCCGGTGATGGTAGAGGATATATTACAAACCAATGTAATGGGCATTTGGTATGCCATGCGCCATGAAATCAACGCGATGCTGAAAAGCGGCGGCGGGGCCATTGTTAATACGGCATCAATTTTATCCAAATCAGGCGCCGAATGGATGGCAGCATACGGCACCAGCAAACATGCAGTTGTGGGCCTTACCAAAAGCGCAGCACTTGATTATGCTGCAGACGGCATTCGCATTAATGCAGTGTCGCCCGGACCAATGCTAACCCCTATGTTTGAGCGTGCCCTTCAGGATATTGGCGGCGATATGAGCAAGTTTGCAGGCGGCATGCCAAAAGGTGGCCCGGCAGACCCGGCCGATGTTGCAAAAACAGTGCTGTATCTGGCCAGTGATGAGGCCGCGTACATGAACGGCGCCAATGTTGTTGTCGATGGGGGCACATCAAGCGGATAATTCACGTCCCACGTCGCATTTTTGCCGTACTAAGCCTTGAAAATCACTATTAAACCAGTCACATACAATGCCAACAACGCGGGGTACAAAACCAAAGACCCTGCCCAGGAGAGAACCGTTATGAATCTTGTCAGTGACTGGTTCAAAAAAACCTTTTCCGATACGCAGGTCGTGATCCTGGTTCTTGTAATTTTGATCACCCTCATGCTGGTGTCTTTTTTCGCTAACATGTTGGCGCCGGCTATTGGCGCGGTTGTTATTGCCTTTCTGTTGGACGGCCCGGTGGAATGGCTCAAGCGGCGTGGCACCCGGCCCATGATCGCCATGGTTTCGGTATATCTGGGTTTTATCCTGATCGCCCTTATTACGCTTGTCGCGGTACTGCCTCCACTTATAAACCAGATTGGCCAATTTGTAAGCGATAGCCCGGCCATGGCTGCCAGCGTACAAGAGGCGCTGTTATCCTTACAGGTCAAATTCCCTGATTTAATTTCAGAAGAACAGGTTGCCGGCCTGTTTTCAAATCTTGGCAATGAATTCGCAAACCTGGGGCCACGCATTGTACAATATTCGGTAACCGGCGTAACCGGCGTGGTCAGCTTTGCTGTGTACGCCGTTCTTATTCCGGTAATGGTTTTCTTTTTCCTGAAAGACAAAGACCAAATTCTTACCTGGATTGGTGGATTTCTGCCAAATGACAAGCCGCTTTTGGAAGAAATTTGGGGTGAAATCAACGAGCGCGCAGGCGATTATGCGCGCGGAAAAGTGTATGAAATACTGATTGTTGGCAGTGTTTCTTTTATCACGTATCAGGCGCTGGGATTGCAGTATGCAACGTTGCTTGCAGTGGCAACCGGCTTCAGTGTGGTAATTCCCTATTTCGGCGCGGCTGTTGTTACTTTTCCGGTTGCCCTTGTTGCGTACTTCCAGTGGGGTACAGGCGGTGAAATGTTCGGTGCCGTGCTGGCTTACCTTATAATACAAGCACTTGATGGAAACTTATTGGCGCCGCTGCTCTTTTCTGAAGTAGTGAAATTGCACCCGAACGCCATTATTATTGCCATATTGGTATTTGGTGGCCTGTGGGGTATATGGGGTGTCTTTTTTGCTATACCGCTTGCCACCGTGGCAAATGCTATTATCCGCGCATGGCGGCAACGCAGTGCAAATAATGGGGCAATAACAAGCGACTAGTGTAAAAATTCTTTCCAATCGGATAAATTTCTGCATTAATGTCTTTGCACTAAAAACACAGGATTATGTCAGGTATGATTCTCGAATCACGCAGCATTATATTTTCGGATGAAGAATTGTTTCTTGCTCTGCGCCCCGTCTTTGAAGGACGCGGCATGCAAGCGGATATGGATATTGAAGATATAATTTCCGCACTTGATCAAGAGGGCGAAGTAACGGTGCGTATTGTGCTGCCGGACGGCGCAGAGCCTCTTTTGTTTTCCAGCCGGGAAGTTGGCGCCGCGGTGCTTAACCACTGTATTGACCAAGGCATTCCGTTGCCGCGCGGTTCCTACAAGGAACTTGCCATTCGCGGCAACCATATAGCCCTGATTGTACGTCTTGAAACAGGTTCAACAGGCTCTGAAATAGACGAAGGCGAAGAATAATCTCCGCCCTCTGACTTCTATAAAAACCCAGCCCTCAAAAACAATTCTCTGAAACCTTGGTATTTCTGCGCTTTTATTCCTCAGGAAAAAAGTCTGGCACGGAAAAATAACGTTCGCCCGAGTCGTAGCAAAAACCAATAATGCGCGTCCCTGCAGGAAGGTCAGCAACTTTCGCTGCAATGGCCGCAAGCGTTGCCCCTGACGAAATACCCATCAAAATGCCTTCTTCACGCGCAGCGCGCAGTGCCATTTTTTTGGCGTCCGCCGGATCAACCTTCAAAACACAGTCCAACAGGCTTGTATCCATAACATCAGGTACAAAACCTGCGCCAATACCCTGTATGGGATGTGGGCCCGGATCACCGCCAGAAAGTACCGGCGAAAGTGTCGGTTCAACCGCACATACCTTCAGTGAAGGCCAAGCGGCTTTCAATGTTTCGGCGCAGCCCGTAATATGACCGCCAGTACCAACGCCGGTGATCAGATAATCCAACCCATTTTCAAAATCAGCGATAATTTCCTGCGCCGTTGTGTCTTTGTGAATTTGCACATTGGCCGGGTTGGTAAACTGCGATGGCATCCACGCGCCTTCGGTTTCTTCCACCAGCTCGCCAGCTTTGGCCATCGCACCCTTCATGCCCAGCTCTTTTGGCGTCAGCACAAACTCTGCACCGTATGCCAACATCACGCGGCGGCGCTCAATCGACATGCTTTCAGGCATTACCAAAATAAGCCGGTAGCCTTTCACCGCAGCTACCATTGCCAGGCCAATACCCGTATTGCCGGATGTGGGTTCAATAATCACACCGCTGGTGCTGAGCGACCCGTCAGCCTCAGCGGCCTCAACCATCGCCAACGCGATACGGTCTTTGATGGAGGCACCCGGATTGGCTCGCTCCAACTTTAGCCAAACCTCATGATTCGGAAATAATTTTGACACCCGTACATGCGGCGTACCGCCTACAGTGCCTAAAATAGACATAGCTTTCATACTCAATCCCCCTTGCTGTATTTGGATATGCTTGTTGACGCGGCGCTGTTAGCTTCCCGCCAATTAACTTCCAGAACGCGCTTCCTGCTTTGACCGGATAGAAACTATTTCATCTGTGTCCGCAGGCTTGAACATTACCCGCGACCATGCCGGAACGGAACGGGTAATCCACACATTACCTCCAATAACAGAATTTTTGCCAATAATTGTCTCGCCGCCAAGAATGGTGGCACTGGCATAAATCACAACATTATCTTCAATGGTTGGATGGCGTTTAACCTTCCGCAGGGCCCGATCAACCCGTAAACCGCCAAGCGTAACACCCTGATACAGCTTCACATTATTGCCAATGATCGTGGTTTCACCCACAACAACGCCTGTCCCGTGATCGATGAAAAAACTATGACCAATTTTAGCGCCAGGGTGAATATCTATTCCGGTACGCTGATGCGCATATTCTGTAAACAGACGCGGCAACAAAGGCACATCACGCTGATACAGTTTATGGGCTATCCGGTAAGCTACTACCGCAAAAAATCCGGGATAGGCCAGAACCACCTCTTCAAAAGAGTGGGCCGCAGGATCACCTTCCATCAGCGCCAAAGCGTCACTGTACGCATGGTCGGCAATAGCAGGTAAATCAGCGAGAAACTTCCGCACAAGCAACCGCGCGCAGCCAACATCCTTGCCTTTGCACAGGCCCTCTACAAGCAGATAAAAAGTGTCTTCAAGTTTTTGAAGCCGGTCTTCCAGCGTAAGACTATCGTCTTCTGCATGCGCATAATGCGGGAACATAACCGCCATTGTCTCTTTCAACAGAATACCTACTTTGCCAAGCGACAAACCAGACTGCTGCGGGTAACGCACATGCTGCTGCCGCAACCTGTCTGCTATAAAATCCAAATTAGATGGGCTCTCGGGCATATCGTTCATGCTGACCTCCGGTGTCTTACCCATACCATTTTAGGTGGCTGAAGGCCATCTACAACCCCTGACGGCACGAGAATTTCTTCACTTTCTCGCGATAAAAGCTATCGCATACCTCAGAAAATGCCAGAAATGTCTTTTTCAATGCCTGTTTTACGCCGCTTTTTTCACCACCTGTACCCGGCTGCACTGGCACATTAGCTTATTGTTCGCTGTCAGCTTTTTTGCTGGCAGGAAGCAAATTGGCATAGCCCGCTTCGGTTATCAGTTCATGGCTTCTGTCCACAACTATCGCTTCCAGTTGCTTCATAAAGGCCTCTTTGCGCAGCCCGGCGTTCATGGGTGGCTGCACTTCATAAACGGCGGTGCCTGAACGGTGAAAAAAGCCTTTGGTCCAAAATACACCGGAATTAGTGGCAACCGGAATAACCGGTAATCCGGTATCCGCCTGCAAATGATACGCACCGGATTTCAATCGCTTGGTTTTACCAACAGGTACCCGGGTGCCTTGCGGATAGATAATCAACAGGTTTTTGTTTGCTACCACTTGTTCGCCCACGCCAGCCATAGCAGCGTGTGCGTTCTTGGATTGCCTGTCGATGCGGATAATGCCCATATTGCTTAGTATTTTGCCAACAATGGGCGTTGCAAAAAGTTCTTTTTTTGCCAAAGCCGTCACACCTGCATGCACAGGAAACGTAATGATAGGGTCCATATTGCTTTGGTGGGCAGAAGCCAGAATAAAACCAGCATCCTTCGGCATATTCTCAAGCCCCCGGTATTCGGTTTTTATACCCATCACCCAGCGAGCAAGCCAGCGTGATCCACGGCAAAAAACATCCACCATCCTGCGAACGGATTTTTCACTGCCAATATAACAAAGCGGCAACGTTACAAGCCCCAAAAACAGCACTGCGAAGCTGTAATAGGCAACGTTGAAAAAAACTGACCGTATGCTGTAGATAATCCACATGCCGTAGATGCTCCAAGGTTTATGCGCCCATCGGGAATACCGACTCATTAAAACATCAACCGAGAGCCGGATATTATTGCCTTCAATGCCTTATAAAAGCACTTGCCACCTTAACCGGGTTTAACTCAAGAAAAAAATCAGATAGTTTGATTGGAGAAAATCAAATTGCAACGCGGCAAGGGAATGAATATGAGCGATACAGACAAACGTCAGGATGGCAGGCTACCAGTACTGTGGTCAGGCACGCTTACAACAGAAGACGATCGTACATTCCCGTGTGAAGTATGTGATATCTCGCTTGCCGGTACGTTGGTTTCCTGCGACGCCGAACTTCAAATGGGCGAACGGCTGTTGCTTGAAATTGCAGAACTGGGCGAATTTGCTGCCGAAGTAAAATGGCTGGGGTCGGCGCAGTTGGGGCTTTTGATCCTCGCCGGGCCTGATTTGGTGCTGAAAAAATTTGCTGAAAGTTCCGGGTCTGAAGTTTCACAGCAACCTGGCGGCACCGGCAAAGACCCTCTTGCTACAGAATGATCTTTACCTAGTCCGGCGAATGACCGATCACAGCAAAGATCAGTCACAGCATGCGTGTGGCACAGCTGACTTTATAAAATCCTCAGAATAATATTCTGTAACGGGAACAAATTTACTTTGTGCATCGTCATAAGCAAGCACAACCCCTGTTCTAATATCATAAATCCAGCCATGCAGCTTCAACTCGCCCTTCGCCATGCGTGACGCCACCTTCGGATGGGTTTTCAGGTGGTTTAATTGCAATATAACATTCTGCTCCAGCAGTAGCTGCATCTGTTCCTCCGGGGTTTTATCCGCCCCGATTTCACGCACAATTTCAACAGCAGCCTGGGCAAAGCCCAGCCATTCCTTAACGTGGTGCATCTCGGCAAGCCCCTCAGGGTTCATCGCGCCTTTCATGGCGCCGCACTCGGTATGACCGCACACCACAATATGTGGCACATGCAAGGCCGCAACAGCAAATTCAATTGAGGCTGTCATTGCACCGGTGTTATTGGTGTGCGGGGGAACGATATTTCCTGCATTGCGGCAAATGAACAAATGGCCCGGGTCGGTTTGCGTTATCATCGCTGTTTCAATGCGCGAATCCGAGCATGTGATAAACAGCGCCTCAGGTGCCTGACCGTGGCTTAATTCTTCAAAAAGTTCCTTTTTTTCGGGGTAGACCTCATTCTGGAAACGAATAACTCCGGCAACAAAACGTGGCATAGATGGCTCCTCAAAGATTAATCCTGCATGGATTAACAAACGCAAACGTTCAAAGCGCACCCAAACACCAAGGCACGCCGCGCAAATTAACGATACATCCAACAACTTCAGAAAGATATATTATCTGGCAAAAATAACCGCTCAGGAGCAGGTTTTAAAGAGGCATTTTCCTCCTGAACGCTAAGCCCATCAGACGACTGAAACCCTTTGTGTCGGAATACTCGCTCACGCCGGTGCGCATAAGCAGGGTTGGTTCGCGCAACACGAATGCTTCTCGTAGACACGCTGTTTTTGTGTTACTGAACGACCTAATTCAAGACAAGTTTTGTGTATCAACTATTTGCGGCCTCGTATTGCGAGACGAAATGGAAGCAAGTTTTATCTTTGAATGAGGGGGTTACCGTGAAATCTATTTTGGTGCCAATCGTAGCATTGGCGTTTTTGTCTGGTGTTCATATTTTCCTGCCCGGGTATCAAAACGACCTGCCTGCAGAGCCTTACCGGTTTAATCCGTCCGCTGTGCAACAAAATATGTGCGGGCCGCTTGGTGCCAACCGCGGTTTGTTTTTCAAACCCGGGCTTGCGCACCTTTTATCAAGTGCTGCACAGGCTGCTGATACAATTGAAGGTGCTGTGCCGCTGTTAAAAGGGCTGGATGTTCGGGCATTCCCTATCTCTAGCAGTAACAACGGCGCAGGCGCTTATTTCCAGCAAGGCTTTGCCCTTTTGTATGGCTTTAATCACTGGGAAGCGATCCGCGCTTTCAAAATGGCACAGACGCTCGATCCAAACTGCGCCATATGTTATTGGGGCGAAGGCATTGCGCTTGGGCCCAATATCAATGCACCCATGGATTTGGCAAGCAGCCAACGGGCAGCCAACGCGATTGCCACAGCGGTATCTTTGGCGGCCCATGCAGATGAACGCGAAAGAGCGTTGATTATGGCCTCAACCAAACGGTACAACGCCGCCGCTGGCACCGAAAGGGCCGGGCTGGATCAAGCCTATGCTGATGCAATGGCAGAGGTTGCGGCCAAATACCCTGAGGATCAGGATATCGCCGTTCTATATGCAGAAGCCCTGATGGACACTTCTCCCTGGGATTACTGGGAGCGCGATTTCACAACGCCAAAGCCCCATATTAAGACGGCTCTTGATCAAATTGAAAAAGTGCTACAGGCGAATGCCAACCATTACGGCGCTATTCACCTTTATATCCACCTGTATGAAGCTTCAGCAATGGCTGATAAGGCCGCGCCTTACGCCGATAAACTTACAACACTGGTTCCGGGCTCCGGGCACCTGGTGCATATGCCGGGGCATATATATTTCCGCATCGGGCGCTATCTGGACAGCCTAACGACAAACATTAAAGCTGTAGCTGTGGACAAAGCATATTTGGAAGCAGTGGAAGGCTCAACCTTGTACCGCTACGGCTATTATCCGCACAATGTTCACTTTGTTCTGGTCTCCGCCCAAATGGCCGGGGACGCAAAAATTGCGCTTGAATATGCAACAACACTGGATGCTTTGATCCCGATGGAAGTTTTGGCGGAAGCCGAATGGATTGCGCCCATCAAGGCAGCACCCTATTTTGTTTTTGCGCAGTTTGGGGATGAAGCCAGTGTTGCTGCGCTCCCGGACCCTGGAGACACTGTGCCGTACCTGAAAGCCATGTGGCATTATGCGCGCGGATCGGTGATGGCCGAAGCTGGCAATGCTGTATCAGAAGCCGAGGTAAGCGCAATCGAAGCGCTGCGCGGCACCAAGGCCATCCAAAATGCCGGTATTCCCGCAGATAGTATTTTGGCGATTGCCGCAAAAACCATTCAAGCCAAATATCTGATGAGCCAAGGCCAGAATATGGCGGCGGCGGACCTCCTTCGTGAGAGCATCGCACTGCAAACTTCCTTGCCCTATACCGAGCCACCCTTTTGGTATTACGCCATTGAGCAAAGCCTGGGTGCCGC
>Ga0316204_10008616_pt1 | contig 14025 bp, 13 predicted proteins | sample 6monrhotite_MG_2_FD_205661 | JGI IMG/M metagenome (GOLD analysis project Ga0316204, IMG submission 205661) | Microbial mat bacterial communities from mineral coupon in-situ incubated in ocean water Damariscotta River, Maine, United States -... | ecosystem: Environmental > Aquatic > Marine >... | reverse complement strand
CCATACTTGGCAATTGCAGGCTGGGTTTCTATGCTGTGGGGCCCTTACATAATGTCAGCTTATCTAAATGCCGTAATTTAGGATGTCAAAGACCTTGCGTGTTGCCATAACTGGAGGTATTGGTAGTGGTAAGTCGACTGTTTCATCACTATTCCAAGCGCTTGGCGTTCCGATTATAGATTCAGATGTCATATCAAGAACCGTAGTAAAGTCTGGAGAACCTTGTTTAAATGCAATTATTGACGAATTTGGAAAGGAAGTACTAGATAGTACTGGCGAAATTGATCGTCATAAACTTCGTACTATTATATTCAATGATGCAGAAGCCAAAAAAAAGTTAGAAAAAATACTTCATCCTGCAATTTACCAGGAGATAGACAGGCAGGTCTCTACATTAGAATACCCATATTGTCTGGTTGCTATTCCATTACTTATTGAGACTCAAGCAACAGACAAATTTGATCGGATTCTACTGATTGATGTTGCAGAAGATCTACAGCTACAACGAGCTTCAGCGAGAGATAATATATCTATAAAATTTGTATCCAAAATTATTAAAAATCAAACTAGTAGGGAACAACGGCTAAAATATGCAGACGATATTATTGACAACAGCGTTAAAATTGATGAACTTAATGATATTGTCAAAAAGTTACATCATCAGTATCTACAACTATCTGAAACAAATAAGAGCATATGATTCAAACCACTTAAATGAGAATGATCAATTGTAAAAATAATTATGCAAAATAAAATAGCATATGAACAGCCACTAAACGAAAGAATCAGAAACTTTCTGCGTTTAGAGCATCTTTTCAATCATATAGATTTCCGTTCACAAGACACTCAGGAATGGGATTGCAGAAACACTCTTGAGTCACTGCTTGAAATAAATGACTTATTAAGCCGTTCTGATCTTAAGACTGAACTGATAAAAGAATTGGAACGACATTCTTTAATGCTCACATCATTGAAAGATAATCCTGCTGTTGATGAAAATAGACTTAATACTATAAATAACGATATATGCGATCTATTGATAAAGCTACGTGACAATGCATATCAGCCAGGTAATTTATTAAGAAATGATGAACTAGTAACAAGCATAAAACAACGCATAAGCATTCCAGGTGGAACATGTAGTTTTGATCTTCCTCGGTTTCATTACTGGCTAAATCAGCCCGGTCTTAATCGAAAACAAGACTTAATTAAATGGTCAGCCGATTTAGAGCCCATTAAAAACTCAACCTTCATAGCACTAGATATGGTTAGAAACAGTACGCACCCAGTTAAAGAAAAAGCGGAAACAGGTTTTTACCAAAAACCCATAGAATCATCTTTATCTTGCCAATTAATTAGAGTTTTTTTACCCGCTGCTAGCCGCTATTTTCCTGAAATTAGTGGTGGAAAACACCGTTTTACAATACGATTCATGGAAGAATCTACAACTGATGCCAGACCGATCCAGACTAAAAATGATGTTGATTTTGAACTACACTGCTGCATATTATGAGTAATATTATTTCTTGTCCTATCTGCAAAAATAATACTAATTTAGATAATTCAAATCTATTTCGTCCTTTTTGTTCTGAACGTTGCCGATTAATCGATCTGGGTAAATGGGTTGATGAAAAATACAGTATTACTGACAGATCTTCGGATGATGATGATCAAGCCTATCCCGAGTTACACTAAACTTTTCTAAAATTTTATTTTTCTCTCTGATAAATCTGCATTCCAAATTGCTCCAATCATAGCAATTCCATAGGCACCATTAGATTTTGCAACTTGTAGATCCTTCGGCAACATTCCGCCAAGTGCATATATCGGAAAATTCATTTCATCTATGAGGCTTCCAAACCTTTCCCAGCCGATTGCTATAGCTTCAGGATGACTAGCAGTATGCTGAACAGGCGATAAAAATGCATAGTTAACATTTATCTCCGCAGCTTTAATCAATTCTTCTTCGTTATGGCATGAGGCACCGAGTATATGTTCTTCACTTATAGGTCTATTTTGGTGTCTCGTTAATTCACTAGTATTAAGATGAATACCATCAACTGGATATTTATCTATATCGGTAGCGAGACCATTTAAGATTAGTTTCACGTCGTATCGACTTGCTAATTCACTTAGTGTTTTTACAATTTTCTGAAATGACTTACTCTTATCTTTTCTTAATCTTAGTTGAAATAATTTTAGTCCCGATTCAAAACACTCTTCCGCAACCGAATATAAGTGTGAATAGTCTTCATATGACTCTTTACTAATACCATATATAGGAGCCAGTAATATCGACTGGATAATATATTTATTCGCATTAGGAAATTTATACTTATTAAGTTCACTTATACTGACCCAACAGATCTCCTGATTCTCTCTGCTTTCAGGTTGTCCACGCCACTCCGACACTTTCCAAACATCAAGAAATACTTTTTTATCCGCATAATCATGACTAACCGAGGTATAAGCCTCTGCCTTGATTACTATAATTCCTAATTCTTCAAATAGTTCTCGGTTTAAAGCAGAACTAACGTTTTCATTACATTCAACTTTACCACCTGGAAATTCCCAGTATCCAGCTAAATGTTGATTATCAGAACGTTTTGAAATTAACACTTTATCTTTTGCAGCGTTATATATAACACCAACTGCGACATGTGTTCTTTGGCTCATTATTTTATTAAATTAATTCTAGCTAAACATATTTAATATTTATGTTCTATATTCTGCATTTATTTTAATGTACTCATGAGATAGATCGGTTGTCCATATTTCTTCCTGACAATCTCCCCTATTGAGGTTCACAATTAGAGTGATTTCTTCTTGAAGCATGACTTTCTTCCCCTTTTCCTCTGTATAGCTTTGTGCTCTTTGACCATTTTCAACTATGCAAACGTTATCCAGAAACACTTCAATATTATTTATATCTAAATCATTAATTCCTGAATTTCCTATAGCCGATAATATTCGGCCCCAATTTGCATCAGATGCTGTAAACGCCGTTTTTACTAATGGGGATTCAGCAATCTTATAGGCGACATCAGTACATTCTGTATTTTCCTTGCCGCCAGAGACTTTTATCGTCAAAAATTTTGTTGCGCCTTCGCCATCTCTAATGATAGCTTGAGATAATTCGCAAAATAAACTGGTTAAAGCATTTTCTAATATCTGATAATCCTCGCTATTATTGCTATCAATATATTTATTGTTCGCTTTACAAGTTGCAATTAAAATACATGCATCATTTGTAGATGTATCACCATCGACAGTAATTCGATTAAAACTCTTATTTACTGCATTTAGCAATATATTTTCAAGCATGTCTTTTGCTATATTTGCATCCGTTGCAATATATGCCAACATCGTTGCCATATCAGGACGTATCATCCCAGACCCTTTCGCTACACCAGTTATACTAATGGTAGATTGACCTATCGATATTTTTTTTGATACCGCTTTAGGTATAGTGTCAGTGGTCATGATAGCTTTCGCCGCATCAAGCCAATTATCAGAAGATAATTGCCCGACTAATTCAGGCAGCGCAGTAATAATTTTATCTACAGGTAACTTTTCTCCGATCACACCTGTCGAGAAAGGTAATACCTCTTTTTCTTTACATTCCGCTATGCTTGCTAGTTCTTTACAAGTGTCACTTGAATCTAATAGACCTTGTTCACCAGTTCCAGCATTTGCATTACCCGAATTTATTAAACAGTAACGAGGGTTAAACTCAGCTAAATTTCGTTTAGCAATTTGTACAGGAGCGGCACAAAATAAATTCTTGGTGAATACTCCAGACACTTTACAACCTTCTGAGAGCTCTATTAATGTTAAATCAGCTCGATTTGTTTGATATATATTTGCACTACAAGTCGATAATCGAATTCCATTTATAGGCAAAATGGATGAGGGAAACTTTAATCCAACAGACATGATCTTCAGTCTATATATGGGGAATGAAAATTAGTTATATTATTGATATTAAGACAGTTTTCCATGGCATTGCTTATACTTTTTACCCGAACCACAGGGGCATGGTTCGTTTCGTCCAACTTTAGGCGTATTTCTGACAAATGGCTTTTCTGTGGGGACATCACTTACCTGTGATTGATCATCCAAACTATTAGGTGCAGAGGGATGATTAAAATTCATATCCTGCTTGTTCTCTTTCTGCTCTGCAGCTTCTATATCTTCTTCTGTTCTAATATTAACTTTATACAGAAAAACTACTACGTCATGCTTGATATTTTCAAGCATCTGAAGAAACAAATCAAAAGCTTCACGTTTGTATTCTTGTTTTGGATTTTTAGCGGCAAAACTTCTAAGATGTATACCCTGTCTGAGATGGTCCATATTTACAAGGTGCTCTTTCCAATGTCTGTCTAACACGTCTAGCATAATTTGTTTTTCTATTCGCCTCATTAAATCAGGCGTTATAACTTTTTCTTTTTCTTCAACTACATTTTCTAATGCTTCATGAAGTTTTTTTCGTAAGGTTTCTTCATGTAAGGATTTATCTTGATCTAGCCATAGCTGAATATCAACCGATACATCAAACTCATGCTGCAGAGCGTCTTCTAATCCACGAACATCCCACATTTCATCCATACTGCCATGAGGAATATATTCTTCGATGACATTATCAATGACTTCATATCGCATGTCCTTTACTTCTTCAGTGACTGTCTCACCTTCAAGCAGATCATTGCGTTGCTGATAGATGACTTTTCTTTGATCATTGGCGACATCATCAAAATCAAGTAAGTTTTTGCGTATATCGAAATTATGGGCTTCTACTTTACGTTGCGCATTTTCAATTGCCTTTGAAACCAATTTAGACTCTATGGCTTCACCTTCCTCCATGCCTAATTTTTGCATAATCGCAGAAACACGTTCTGAAGCGAATATTCTCATTAAGTTATCTTCTAATGATAGATAAAAGCGACTTGAACCCGGGTCACCTTGTCGCCCAGAACGTCCGCGAAGCTGGTTATCAATACGCCTTGATTCATGCCGTTCGGTACCAATTATATGTAGGCCTCCACTATCAAGCACTTGTTTCTGCCTACTATCCCACTTATCTTTAAGATCATTTATTTGGTTTTGATCTGCATCACCCAATTCTTTAATTTCAACTTCATGGTTACCACCAAGCACGATATCGGTACCACGCCCCGCCATATTTGTAGCGATAGTAACGATACCTGGGCTACCCGCTTGAGCAATAATCTCTGCTTCTTTTTGGTGAAATTTCGCGTTTAATACTTGGTGTTTAATTTTTTCTTTATCAAGTAATTTCGACAGATATTCAGATACTTCTATAGATGCTGTGCCGACTAATACAGGTTGTCCTCGTGACTGGCATATTTTTACATCTCCAATTATAGAATCATATTTTTCTTTAGCTGTAAGAAAAATGACATCACTTTGGTCATCTCTAACCATTGGCATGTGTGTTGGTATAATAATAACTTCAAGCCCATATATCGTCTGAAATTCATAAGCCTCAGTATCTGCAGTACCTGTCATACCAGATAATTTTGAATATAAACGAAAATAATTTTGATACGTAATAGATGCTAATGTCTGATTTTCATTTTGAATCGTCACACCTTCTTTTGCTTCTATTGCCTGATGCAGACCTTCAGACCAACGTCGACCTTGCATTGTACGCCCAGTAAATTCATCGACGATAACAACCTCATCATCTTTAACTATGTAATCAATATCGTTTTGAAATAAATGATGTGCTCTCAATGCAGCATTTAGATGGTGAAGAATACCAATATTAACGGGGTCATATAATCCTTGTCCCTCAGCGATAATCCCACTTTCTCTTAGCAAAAGTTCAATATGATCATGTCCATCTTCAGTTAGATAAGCCTGCTTGGATTTTTCATCTAAAGTAAAATCACCAGGGCCATCTTCAATTTTTTGAGCGACCAATTTGGGAATTAATTTATTTATGGTGATATATAAATCAGATTTGTCGTCTACCATCCCGGATATAATTAACGGCGTTCTGGCTTCGTCGATAAGTATAGAATCGACCTCATCAACAATAGCAAAATTCAAATCTCTTTGAACACGTCCTTCTTTGCTAAATGCCATGTTGTCGCGTAAATAATCGAAGCCGAATTCATTATTAGTTCCGTAGGTAATATCGCATGCATAAGCGGCCTTTCTTTCATCCATTGACAGTCCAGACACGATAACACCCGTGCTAAAGCCAAGAAAACCATAAATCTGCCCCATCCACTCAGCATCACGTTTAGCTAAATAATCATTAACTGTGATGACGTGCACGCCTAAACCAGATAGCGCATTTAGACTCGCTGCTAATGTGGCTACCAAGGTTTTACCTTCGCCTGTACGCATTTCTGCAATATTGCCATTATGCAATACCATGCCACCGATCATTTGCACATCGAAATGACGCATATCCAATACACGTCGACCAGCCTCTCTTACTAGAGCAAATGCCTCAGGTAAGATATCTTCTAAACTTTCACCTTGCTTAACTCTTTCTTTTAATTGGTGGGTCTTATCTGGAAAATCTGCATCATTCAATAATCTCAACTCATCTTCAAGGTCATTGATTTTCTTTATTTTTTTACTTAATTTTTTGATTACCCGATCATTTCGTGTACCAAATATTTTTTTTACCAAGTCTATAATCATTGTATTTATTCTTAATTTAAAATCGCGTGATATATCACGAACTCGAGGAAAGATTATTTATAATCGGATGTTAACGGTAACTTAGAGGGAAGCTTAGTTCAGTGAATTATACTTTTTTGGATTTACTGCTTTACCATTATTGACCACTTCAAAATGAACATGTGTACCCGTGGATCTACCGGAAGAACCCATAAGACCAATTACCTGACCTTTATCGACCTTTTGCCCAACTACAACAAGATTTTTCTTATTGTGTGCATAACGTGTTTGATAACCATTACCGTGACTTAGCTCTACCAAATTACCATAGCCATAACGAACGCCTGACCAAGTTACAATTCCAGATGCAACAGCAAGTATTGGAGAACCTGACTTGCCTGCATAATCAATTCCGTCGTGAAACTCCATTTTGCCAGTCATTGGATCTGTCCTCATACCAAATAATGACGAAATCCAACCATCCGTAGTAGGACTTCCTGTGGGAATTGTTTGACTCTGCAATGTTCTATCAATCAACATTGACTCCATTGCTGCCAATTTTTCCGAACGGTCCTGAACTTTAGTGTTTAACTCTTCCAACGCACTTAGAAAGTCACTAACTTCCATTGAGCTATGTTTTTGGCTAGGTTTAGGGCCACCTAAACCCGGGGTAGATGTAATATCAAAATCTATCTCATTAAGATCTGCCATACTTGCCAAACGCGAACCAAGAGCATCCAATCGCATAACATGCGCTTGTAATTTACTCAATCTAGTTGCAAGTGCATCAAGATTTTTTGATGCATTGTCTTGTACTTGATTAAGCATTTTTTGCTGAACTTCTAGCTCTTGATTCCAGATAGGAGCCGTTTGTGTATACAAGTTTTTTATTGAGCCACGCGTTAAATTCAATGCATATTGACTCCCGGCATGAAACACCAATAAACCACAAACTAGGCTTAAGACAAGACAGACACACAGAGATACTGGCCCTAGTGTAAGGGACAGACTCTTCTTTCTTGTTTTTGATACTAAAAATAATTGCATATATTTGCGTCTAATTTAAATCTATAATTGTACATACCTATGAACACTGACAATAAACACAAAATACTACCCATCAGTAGTATATTAAATAACGAGCAATGTTCATTTGCTGCTTTGTATAAAAAAGCAAACTCTATTCAGGAAACTGATCGCAATTTAAAAAAACTACTCGACCCATCCTTAAAAGATAAATTTGAACTAGCTAATATAAACGCAGATGCAGCGATTTTACTAGTTAGCTCTTCAGCCTGGGCAACCCGGCTTCGTTATAATATTCCAACTATCCTTAATGCTTTTAATAAACAATTAAATTTTACTTCTATTAAAACTATTCGAATTAAGATTAAAAAAACAATCTCCGAAAATCCTGTTTTAATTAAAAAACCGATTTATTTATCGAATAATTCAGCTCAATTTCTTAACGATATAGCCACTAGTTTTAACGACCCTGAGCTGAGTAAATGTTTTCTAAACATTTCTAAAAATCGCCTTAAATAAAATTAATTTGCAGGCATTGACTGCATAAAAGAAATCGGTGCCTTATGCTCATCTTCAAAAGTTACCAGTTCCCATGAATCTTCATTTGCCATCAATTCACGTAATAATGCATTGTTAAGAGCATGACCTGATTTGAATCCCTCAAAAGATCCAATCAGACTATGGCCTAATAAATACAAGTCACCGATAGCATCTAGTATTTTATGTTTTACACATTCGTCTTCATACCTTAGGCCATCCTCATTAAGAATCCTATAATCGTCAACAACAACGGCATTATCCAGACTACCGCCTAATGCCAGATTATTCTCGCGTAATAATTCAACATCACGCATAAAACCAAAGGTCCGGGCACGACTAACTTCTTTAACAAATGAAGTTGTAGAAAAATCAATTTCTGCCTGACAGTTTTTATCATTGAAGGCAGGATGATCGAACTCGATTGTAAAGCCTACTTTGAATCCATCAAAAGGTTCGAACATTGCCCATTTACCTTCATGCTCAACACGTACCTTTTGCTTAATTTTTAAGAATTTTTTTGCGGCATTCTGTTCTTCGACTCCAGCAGACTGAATTAAAAACACAAATGGACCGGCACTGCCGTCCATTATCGGAACTTCGTCAGCACTAAGATCGATATACGCATTATCAATACCAAAACCTGCCAAGGCAGATAGCAAATGTTCAACCGTTGAAATTCGCACATTATCTTTGACTAATGTGGTTGAAAGACTAGTATCACCAACAAATTCGGGGTTAGCGGGAATTTCAATAGCGGGATCTAGATCGACACGGCGAAAATTAATGCCTGAGTTTACGGCTGCTGGCCTCAGGGTTAAAAATACCTTTTTACCCGTGTGCAGACCTACACCAGTAGCCCGAATTACGTTTTTTAATGTCCGTTGCCTTATCATCTTTGCTATTTCAAACTTACTCTCTATTGGAGCTATTATTCTTATGTACTTGTTTTATGGGCAATTTTTGTGCCAGACAGGGCATCTGACCCGGAATTCCCCAATTCCGGGACCTACTATACCACGTACAAACTAAATTTAGTCTGCTTGCCTCCTCAAAAATGCTGGGATATCAAGGTAATCCGTATCTCCTGATACCGCCTCTTCTTCTGCCTCAGGTACTTGGTTTCGCATCACCGTTGGGCGTTCAAAATCCTTGTAATCAACACTTATTGCCTCATTTTGGACCAATTTTATACGAGATGCATCATCTTTGACTATATTTCCAAGTCCAGTAGCGACTATAGTGACTCGAATATCACCAGACATCTCAGGATCGATGACAGTTCCAACAACGACTGTTGCATTATCAGAAGCAAATTCCTTGACCGTTCTACCCACCTCATCAAACTCACCAATAGATAGATCCATGCCTGCAGTAATGTTAACCAGAATGCCTCTCGCACCAGAAAGATTTACATCTTCTAATAAAGGACTGGATATTGCCGCCTCTGCCGCGACTTTTGCACGTTCCTCACCTTGTGCCTTTCCAGATCCCATCATAGCCATGCCCATCTCAGACATTACTGTTCTAACATCCGCAAAATCCACATTGATCAAACCAGGACACGTTATTAATTCTGCAATGCCCTGTACAGCACCTAGCAACACATCATTTGCCGCACCAAAAGCATTTAGCAAACTGACATCTCTGCCAAGAACACTCAGTAACTTCTCATTCGGTATGGTGATCAATGAATCAACAAACTGACTTAATTCAATAATACCTTCTTCAGCAATTGCAGCACGTTTTTTGCCTTCAAAGGCAAACGGCCGTGTAACAACAGCAACAGTCAAGATACCCATCTCTTTTGCAACCTGGGCAACTATCGGTGCAGCGCCAGTACCAGTCCCGCCACCCATGCCGGCTGTAATAAACACCATGTCCGAGCCTTCAAGAACATCCATCAAACGGTCACGATCTTCTAATGCTGCTTGCCGTCCAACTTCTGGATCTGCACCTGCGCCCAACCCCTTGGTCATATTTGTACCCAATTGCAAAACAGTTTTTGCATTTGAATTTCTAAGTGCTTGTGAATCAGTATTAGCACAAATAAATTCTACACCTTCAATATTAGCGCCCAGCATATGCTGTAACGCATTGCCACCACCACCACCGACACCTATTACTTTTATAATAGCCGCCTGATTAGTTGCATCGACTAATTCAAACATCTTGTAACCTCCTACATTGCATTTAGTTATTAATTAAAAATTACCCTGAAACCAACTTTTCATTCTTTCAAAAATACCTTTAACACCATCATTGATATGAATCTGTGTATTACCCTCTTGACTCTGTCGCTTCCCAAAAATAAGTAAACCTACACCCGTTGCATAAATTGGACTTTTAACAACGTCAGACAAACCTGAAACATACTGCGGAATACCTATGCGAACTGGCATGTGAAAAATTTCTTCAGCCAATTCAATAACACCTTCCATTTTTGAACTGCCTCCAGTCAAAACAATTCCTGCCGCGATCAAGCTTTCATAACCGCTGCGTCTTAATTCAGCTTGTACTAAGGTAAATAATTCTTCGTACCGGGGTTGTACAACCTCAGCTAAAGTTTGTCTGGCAAGACGGCGTGATGGACGATCACCAACACTCGGCACTTCGATACTCTCATCATTGTTAGCCAACTGTGTGAGTGCGCAAGCGTATTGAACCTTTATATCTTCTGCATGTTGTGTCGGTGTGCGCAATGCAACAGCTATATCATTGGTGACCTGATCACCAGCTATGGGAATAACAGCAGTATGGTGAATTGCACCATCAGTAAACACAGCAATATCGGTCGTTCCACCACCAATATCAATCATGCAAACCCCAAGATCTTTTTCATCCTCGGTTAAGACTGAATAACTTGAAGCTAATTGCTCTAAAATAATATCATCTACTTCCAAACCGCAACGTCGCACACACTTCACGATATTCTGTGCAGCGCTAACAGCGCCCGTCACCATGTGCACTTTTGCTTCAAGCCGTACTCCAGACATCCCTATAGGCTCTTTAACACCTTCTTGATTATCGATAATAAATTCCTGCGGCAGTATATGCAGAATCTTTTGGTCGGCAGGTATTGCAACAGCCTTTGCTGCATCAATAACCCGATCTACATCACCATAAGTAACTTCATTATCCCGAATGGCAACAATGCCATGTGAGTTCAGACTACGTATATGACTACCAGCAATCCCTGTAAAAACAGAATGAATTTCACAACCGGCCATTAACTCGGCTTCTTCAATCGCTCTTTGTATTGAATGGACTGTTGATTCAATATTGACAACCACACCTTTCTTAAGACCGCGTGATTGATTTGATCCAATGCCGATTATTTCAATTTCATCATCAATTGAAATCTCACCGACGATTGCAACCACCTTGGATGTACCAATATCTAATCCAACGATTAGATTTTTATCCGCTTTTTTAACCATATTTATTCCGCCTGATATTATCTTGCAGAGTGATCGATATTATTTTTTCCATAGAATTGAAAACCCATTTGTATAACGCATATCTATTGATTCAATTTGATCGATACGACCTGATGTTGTTGTTGGAATTAAAGTCAAAACTCGATTAAATCGTTCTTTGAAATCGCGTCGCCCTAGAGTTACCTTTATTCCGTTCGTAAAATGAAACGACCACGCTCTTCTATCATCCAGAAAAAGTGATGCTATATTAAACCCAATAAACTGAACTTGTTCCTGCATAGAATTAAATCTATTTAGCAAGTTGTGTTCAGAGCCTACAGGCCCTGATAACAACGGAAGCTCAATAGGAATAGTTTCAGCCTCTGGTGAAAAATATTCGCCTGATGAATTTAACAACCCTGAATTCCCCCATCTAACAACAGGAATCTGTTCAATCACGATAACGCGTAATGCATCTGGCCATATACGCTTCACGATAACTTCGCTAACCCAGGGCTCAGCCAACAAAGCAAGCCGAACGGCATTTACATCAAGATTGAAAAAACCACCTCTCACTTTATCAGTAACAAGTAACTGCAAATCTACTGGCGATAAACGCGTAAAGTCTCCTTCAATTCTTACTTGTTTGATTGGTAGAGTATCCGGATTTGACAAGGTCATCCCACCCCAGACCACCATCGATACAAATATCAAAACAAACACACTGCCAAACAATTTTGATCCGCGGAGATAACCCCGACTTGGTGTTTCAAAATGTAACTTCTCTGGGTCAATAACCATATCGATAGCCATTAGTTCTGTAACCCCATCTCAACGGGTATTACTAAACTCGTTGCTAATATTTGAACTACTAATTGTTCAAACGAAATACCTGCCTGTTTAGCTCCCATAGGGACCAAACTATGACTTGTCATGCCTGGGACAGTATTCACTTCTATCAACCAAGCTTGATTTGCATCATCGACCATTATGTCAACACGTGCCCATCCGCTAACACCTAACCTTTGGCAGGCTTTCAAAGATAATTCACCCAAGTTTTTTTCAAACGCTTCATCAAGACCACAAGGGCAAATATATTTTGTATCACTGTCTTCATACTTTGCTTTGTAATCATAGAAATCGCGTGACGTTTCAAGTTTAATAACAGGTAAAACAACGCTGTTTAATATTGGAACTGTATATTCATTACCTTCAATCCAACTCTCTGCCATTACTCGCCCATCAAACTTATTTGCCTGCGACCACGCGGCTGATAAATCTTTAATATCCGTTACTTTGCTTGCGCCTATACTAGAACCTTCTCGAACTGGCTTTACCATGATCGGTAAACCAATTTGTTCTTCTATTTCATCCCACTGACTTGTTGCAGATAATTCAACAGCAGCAGGCGTTGATAATCCATGTTCTCGCCAAAGTGCTTTGCTTCTGATTTTGTCCATTGCTAATGCAGAACCTAAAACGCCACTACCTGTATAAGGCAAGCCCATGGTTTCCAAAGCACCCTGTATTGTTCCATCCTCTCCACCGCGTCCATGTAATGCGATAAAGACACGTTCAAAATCATCATTTATTAATCGAGTAAACGTCTCTTTATCAAAATCAATTTCATGTGCATCTATACCTGCATTACATAGGGCAGCGGCTACAGCTTTCCCGCTTTCCAGAGAAATAGCTCGCTCAGCAGATTGCCCCCCCATCAAGACAGCAACCTTGCCAAAAAAATGTGGTTCATAATCAGGCAAACGCATTATTGGTCTCTCCCAGAGTCACCAATAACCCTTACTTCAGGAATTAATTTAACAGCATATTTTTCGTATACAGTTGCACGAATTAATTCAATCAACTGCTCAATATCAGATGAAGTCGCATCGCCCATATTAATTATAAAATTGGCATGCTTTTCTGATACGCATGCACCCCCGACAGATCTTCCCTTAAGTCCACATGAATCTATTAATCTTGCCGCATGATCCTCAGGTGGGTTTCTAAAAACCGAACCACAACTTAATTGACCTAAAGGTTGTGCTTCTGCCCGTTCGCTTAACATAGTTTTAATACTTTTATCAACTACACTCTTAGTCGATATTTCCAATTTAATATTACATGCAGTAAACCATTCATCTTTAGGAATTGAGACACTACGGTAGGTGATCTCAAAATGTTCTTTCGTATAGTTCTTACGTTCACCTTTTCGGTTTATTATTTCGACCTGATTTACATTTCGCCAAATCTCTCCACCATAAGCCCCGGCATTCATCGCTAATGCTCCACCAATTGATCCGGGAATGCCTGCCAAAAACTCAATTCCACTAAGGCCATGCTTTGCAGCAAATCGTGCTGCCTTAACACACGGCACACC
>Ga0316204_10008615_pt1 | contig 14026 bp, 12 predicted proteins | sample 6monrhotite_MG_2_FD_205661 | JGI IMG/M metagenome (GOLD analysis project Ga0316204, IMG submission 205661) | Microbial mat bacterial communities from mineral coupon in-situ incubated in ocean water Damariscotta River, Maine, United States -... | ecosystem: Environmental > Aquatic > Marine >... | reverse complement strand
TTAAAGCGGTTTAGGCGAGGCGGCTATTTGTAGGCTTAGTAATCTAAGTCAAAAATGGCCAACGAAGCATAAATCGCTTTAAAACCCGCCCGAAGGGAACGGCTGGGGCACTCCACTTCTTCGTTACGCCAATTCAGAAGGTGGTCGACATTCAGTCATTGACGTGCCTTGAATTGAAGCGCCCCAGTCGTTCTGAAACGCGCATCTTGAGGTGGTATGGGTATATACGTAATACTTAAGTAAGTGCAGACTCAAGTAGCTGTTTTATGTGTCGATAAATTGAGTAATTCCCATCTATGAAAAAGCAGGTTTCTAGTGAATCAACGTCAGATGAAATTGAATTAATTATTGGTAACTCAAATTCAAATTTTTCAGGTGTGACATCCACTATGTTGCAGGTCATGTCCTATCAAAAAGAACTGATTAACTTACGGATAATGGGTTCCCATTTTTTGCCTGATCAATCTTTAGCCATCAGTTTTTGGCAAACTGCAAAAATGTGTCGAAGACCACTTAAAAATGGTAAGTGGCGTATTTTCCACGCACGTCGAGTGGATGAAATGATCCAAGGCGTAATACTTAAGTACCTGTTCAGAGCAAAAATTAAATTGGTATTTAGTTCTGCCGCGCAGCGCAAACGTTCAGCATCAACTGTGTGGTTAACTCGGAAAATGGACGCAGTCATTGCGGTAAGTAAAAGATCAGCCGGATTTTTATGTGATCCCCCAAACCTAGTCAACCCCCATGGTGTGCAAGTGAATGATTATTTACCCGCTAAGGATAAACTACAAGCCTGGGCCGATTTGGGTTATGGCGGTAAATATGGAATTGGTATTTTAGGCCGTGTCAGAAAACAAAAAGGGGTACATCTTTTTGTTGAGGCCTGCATTGAGCTGTTTGACAAATATCCTGACTACCATTGTGTGGTGGTTGGCGCAATTTCATCTAGCAATAAAGAGTTTGTCGAACAATTAAAAAGTAAAGTTGCACAAGCCAATATGGAAGATAGAATTACCTTTACCGGTGAACTGCCTTTTGAACAAATACCTACAATATTTAGCGCTCTGTCTTTGGTTTCAGCTCTAAGTGATAACGAGGGATTTGGTTTGACAGTGTTGGAAGCCATGAGTAGTGGCGCTGCGGTCTTGGCGACTGAAGCTGGTGCTTGGGAAGAAATCGTTCGCCCAGCAGTAGACGGATATATTGTGCCAGTAAATGATCAGCAAGCCGTTATCGAAAAAATGGACTTATTGTTGTCTAACCCCGAAAAATTAACGCAAATGGGCATAGAAGGGCGAAAGCGAGTCAAGACAAGTTATCGTGTGGAAGACGAAGCAACACGTTTAATCAAGTTTTTTCGTAGCTTACAATAGGCTATTTTAATTTACGGATGGGTATTACGAAGTTATGACATCAAGGGTTTTTTGGATCGCACCACTATTATCCGTTAACACTTTTTTGCCTGCATCACCTGCTAGTTTCCTTTGTTCTGGATTGTTTAACCAGACTTTACAGGCTGATTCAATTTGCAGAGTATCTGTCACAAATATTAATGCGCCGCTATCCGCCAAGGCTTGGCAAATAGCGGGATTGTTATAAGTCGACTCACCCATCAATATCGGCACACCTACAGCAGCAGGTTCCAATGCATTATGCCCTCCTTTATCAGCCAAACTGCCACCAACAAAACTAATATCAGCCAAAGCATAGATTGAGCGCAACTTACCCATTTGATCGCACAACAGTACTTGAGTAGTGGCTTGGCATGGTTTTTCCTCACTCATCAAAACGGTTTCCACATTTTGTTTTTGAAGTAGTTGGTGAACCTTTTCAAAGCGTTGAGGGTGACGAGGGACAATAACTAACAACAACTCAGGGTAAACAGTCACAAGTGCCAGAAAGGCATCCAGCAATATTTGTTCTTCTGGTTCATGGGTACTGCCAGCCACTATGAGTAAACGTTGATCTAGTGCAAAATTTGTTTTGATTGTTTGGCTTAGGGCTATGTCGTGAGCCGAAATGCGTAAATCGAACTTAATGTTATTGGTTAAGGTTAGCTTGTCAGGGCTCACTCCAAGCGTCAGGTAGTTCTGATAATCTCTTTGGCCTTGCGCGCAGACAGCAGTGATTTTTTCGAACATGGGTTGAAATAAAGAGGGGAATTTTTGATATGTTTTGGTGGATTTTTCGCTCATTCTGCCATTGATGATAAAAATAGGGATATGCAAACGCCAGCATTGATGACATAAATTCGGCCACAATTCCATTTCATTAATGAACACTTTGGTGGCACCTTGGCGTTTCAAGAAAAGCTTTAAAAAAAGCGGAAAATCATAGGGTAAATAAGCATGATTAACACGATCTGAAAACAACAGCCTTACCCTATCTGCACCTGTAGTGGTATTAGTGGTGATGGTGATATGTTGGTTAGGGGTATGAGCTAAAAGCTGTTCAACCAAATTTTGTATTGCCACCACTTCACCCACGGAGGCGCAATGGATCAGTAAAGTATCCATTTGCTTATCTTGACTTAGTGTAAAGCCATAACGAGATAAGCGTGCTTTTGTGTATCCGGGTTTGCGCCTGATGATTTGATAAACAAAGTGACACAGAGCGAAAGGAATAATCAGTAGCCATAATAATGAATAACCGAGTAATACAATTTTTTGCGTGGTACTGGGCTTAAAAGATTTGGTCATGGTTTATGCGTGTAGGTGAGAGTAAAAAAACCAAGGCAACTGTAGCAGACTTTGCCAAATGAAGAACTACCCTTAATGTAAACTAAGCCTGATTCTAGTCAATCTAACAGTTTGAATCCTAATTAATTTTTATTAAGTATGGCTTTTTTTTAAAACTCATTAGACAAACTGTATAAAAATAGTAATTTATCTTAATGTGTACAAAAAGTTTGCCACCTGAGTATAACCTTCTACGCTGAAAATTATCATTCATCATATTGAATATATATGATGCGCTTTTTCCCACCCCCATACATAGGGTTTATTATGAAACATGACTTTTATATCCGCTTGGCTCAGCAAATTGAAGACACCAAAGCGCAAGGACTTTTCAAAAATGAACGTATCATTACGTCAAGCCAGCAAGCTGATATTGAGGTTAATAACGAGCAAGTTCTCAATTTTTGTGCCAATAATTATTTGGGCTTAGCTAATCATCCAGAACTGATAAACGCTGCAAAGTCCGGTTTAGACAGCCACGGTTTTGGTATGGCGTCGGTGCGCTTTATTTGTGGCACTCAAGATATCCACAAACAGTTAGAAGCAACCATAAGTGACTTTTTAGGTACACAAGAAACCATCCTTTATCCTTCTTGTTTTGATGCTAACGGTGGGTTATTTGAAACCATATTGGATGCTGAAGATGCCATCATCTCCGATTCGCTGAACCATGCAAGCATCATAGATGGGGTGAGATTATGCAAAGCAAAACGTTATCGTTATGCCAATAATGATATGCAAGGCTTAGAAGCACAGCTTATTCAAGCCGACGCCGATGGTGCGCGCACTAAACTCATTGCTACTGATGGGGTGTTCTCTATGGATGGTGTAATTGCAGACTTAGCTGCAATTTGTGATTTGGCAGACAAGTATCAGGCGTTGGTCATGGTAGATGATTGTCATGCCACTGGCTTTGTTGGTGAAACTGGTCGGGGTAGTCACGAATATTGTGATGTAATGGGGCGAGTTGATATTTTAACGGGCACTTTGGGCAAAGCTTTAGGCGGTGCGTCTGGTGGATATACGTCGGGTAAAAAAGAAGTGGTTAGCTGGCTACGTCAACGCTCTCGTCCTTACTTATTTTCAAACTCTGTGGCACCGCCAATTGTTGCAGCGTCAATCAAAGTGTTTGAAATGATGCAACATGGTGATGCTCTGCGTAAACAATTAACCAGCAACGCTGCACATTTTCGGCAACGAATGTCAGACGCTGGTTTTACACTTTCTGGGAAGGATCATGCGATCATACCTGTGATGTTAGGTGACGCCCAGTTAGCTAACGATATGGCAGATAAAATGCTGCAAAAAGGGGTGTATGTAGTTGGGTTTTCTTTCCCTGTTGTGCCCAAAGGGAAAGCGCGCATTCGTACCCAGATGTCTGCAGCCCATAGTCTCGAACAAATTGATTTGGCAGTCGACGCATTTATTGAAGTCGGCAAAGAGTTGGGAGTTATCTGATGAAAGCATTAGCCAAGTTATATTCAGAAAAAGGCATTTGGATGACCGAGTGTGAAAAGCCCACTGTTGGTCACAATGACTTAATGATTAAAATTCATAAAACCGCAATCTGTGGTACCGACATGCATATCTACCAATGGGATGAATGGGCACAAAAAACTATTCCTGTGCCTATGGTTGTAGGCCATGAATATGTCGGTGAAGTAGTTGATATGGGGCAGGAAGTACTAGGGTTTGCCTTAGGTGATAGGGTTTCTGGGGAAGGGCATATTACCTGCGGTCACTGCCGAAATTGCCGTGCAGGTCGTCGCCATTTATGCAGAAATACCACTGGAGTAGGAGTCAACAGGCAAGGCGCCTTTGCCGAATATTTAGTGATACCTGCATTTAATGCCTTTAAAATTCCCCATAATATATCCAGTGACTTAGCGGCCATTTTTGACCCTTTTGGTAACGCAGTTCACACCGCTTTATCTTTTGATTTGGTCGGCGAAGATGTTTTGATCACTGGTGCTGGCCCTATTGGTATAATGGCTGCAGCTGTCGCGCGTCATGTTGGCGCAAGATATGTAGTGATCACTGATATCAATGAGTATCGACTAGATTTAGCACTAAAAATGGGTGCGGATCGCGCCATTAACGTCTCTAAGACTGGATTAAAAGAAGTGATGCAAGACCTTGGTATGACAGAAGGTTTTGATGTTGGCCTTGAGATGTCAGGCGTGCCAGCTGCGTTGCGTGATATGCTCGACAAAATGAATAATGGTGGCAAAATTGCGATGTTAGGCATACCACCGAATGATGTTGCAATAGACTGGGATCAGGTAATTTTTAAAGGTTTGATGATAAAAGGCATTTATGGTCGCGAAATGTTTGAAACATGGTATAAAATGGCCAGCCTGATCCAGAGTGGATTAGATTTAAAGCCTATGGTAACCCATCAATTTGGTATTGATGATTTTCAACAAGGTTTTGATATTATGGGGTCCGGTCAATCTGGCAAGGTGATCCTAAATTGGCAGTAGTGGTTAACTATAAATTTTTGAGGGGAGTCACTTAGATGGAGCAATTTGCCCATATATCCGTGCAAGAGACGCAACAAAAACAGTCTGAAGGTGTGGTGCGAATAGTTGATATCCGCGACGAAGTTGCTTTTGCAGCTGGACATATTAAAGGTTCCACCCACTTAACCAATGGTTCGCTGCATAGTTTTATGTCTGGCGTAGAATTCGAAACGCCTGTTATCGTCTGTTGTTATCATGGTATCAGTAGCCAACAAGCAGCACAGTTTTTAATTCACCAAGGTTTTGAAGAAGTATATAGCTTAGACGGAGGGTTTGAGGCGTGGCGTCAAGAGCAATCCTTTGAAGCTTCACAGCCCGATGTTTAAAAATTATAGGAAGTATAATTCATTTGTCTACCCCGCTTAAGTTAGTCGCTTTCTCTAAAGAACAACCGGCAAGATTACTCACTATTTACCTTATAGAGCAAGGTATTCAGGCAGAGTATCAATATTTAGCTAATGAGTATGCACATGCTGTGATGTTGTTGCAGTCATCGGATCAAATCAAAGCCAAAAAACTGGCAGAAGAATTTGTGCTTAACCCGAATAACGTAAAATATCAAACGGCAGCGTGGCACTCCGGCGAAACGGTTAATTTAATTCCTGAAAAATCATTTTCTGCAGCGAAAACCCTGTATGACTTAAAGCAGGCGCCTTTTACGTCAAGTATATTAGCTATTTGTCTGCTTATTTACCTATTGGCAATGATAGGCGTTTCAGCGCCCTATTTGTGGCTAAAGATCCAGCCTCTAGCGATGCTTGTAGATACCGGACAGTGGTGGCGATTATTGGGGCCCGCACTGATCCACTTCTCACTTCTACATATTGCATTTAATCTTCTGTGGTGGTGGAGTTTAGGTAAACAGATTGAAATCACCTTCGGACTCAGTAGTTTGCTAATGCTATTTGTGTTTTCTGCTGTGGTGTCTAATGTTGCGCAATTGTTGGTAAGTGGCCCCAACTTTGGTGGTCTTTCAGGTGTGGTGTATGCATTAGTCGGTTGTGTTTGGTGGTTGGGCTGGTTAAAACCCAACTGGGGAATATCACTGCCTAAGCCCATAGTTATGTTTTTATTAGTTTGGCTAGTAGTAGGTTATTTGGATATTTTACCTGTGCATATGGCCAATACTGCGCACACGGTAGGGCTAATTTGTGGCTGCCTGTTTGCCTGGTTTTTGGTTACCAGAGCTAAAAACGCTAACACTCAATAGACTTTATTTTAACTCTGGAAATAGAGGTACTTAGTAAAAATAACATCCTTTATCATTTCAGAGCCAGTTTCTCTGAGCATGAGTTCTTTTAGCTTTTCTAAACAGGTACGCCTAATATCCTCGCGCCCAGTCAGGGATTTAACTTTTTCTGCTGGTTGGCTACCGAATACTTCAATAGTTGCTGCTCTCATCAGGGGTGAGTGATGTTCTGCGGCTTCAAGAAAGTCAGAATCTTCTAACATTAATTCTATTGATACTCTAACAAAGCCTAATTTTCTTGCGCTAGAGCCTAAGTAATTGGTCACTATTTCTGGCTCAAGACTGAAATAAGCGTAGTTTTTTCTGACTACCTCCTGTCCGTTTACCACACTGTGATAACTTAAAAGAGTCAGTAAACTAGCAAGTAGCCATATAGTTTTTTTCATCGTAGTTTCATTTATTAGTTATCATTATGGTTGACCTAAGCTTAGCAATTTTTTTAGTCACAACGGTATTTAACTTTAGTCTAAGTCCTGCACTTGTTATTATGCATTTTTGTTAATTAATTACGTTGTAAAATTGAACTCATCTTATGCTTTTCCAGTCGGTATCCCATCGTTATGGGCCGAGCCTAACCGGTTTACTATCCCCAACCCATGTTTAAAAAACTGGTTATTAGACACTGGTTCCTTAACTGAAAGGCTACAGTCTCGATGTGTTTCCTTCCATCTAACCCTGATAGGTCAACGGCAGGCAGAGATAACTCTTGAGGAATTTAATCGAGTATGTGCCCCCCAGCAACAGTTAAATCCGCAAGAATGGCAGGTTAGGGAGGTGTTGTTGTGGGGTGATAATCAACCTTGGGTCTTTGCTCGCTCGATTATCCCACAAAGATTATGCGAAAGTGATTTTGTTAATCTCAACACTAAACCTTTGGGTCAATTGATTTTTAATGATAAGCGATTCAAGCGAATGCCATTTGAAGTGACTAATATGTGCCCAAGTAAAGCGTTTCTAGAGCAACTGCAAATATCATCTGAGATGGACTTATGGGGACGCCGATCTGCATTTAGTTTCGAAGACATAAAAATGACGGTCAGTGAAGTGTTTCTGCCCAGCTCACCCGCTTACAAAGAGATGATATAAATTAACATGGACAACTCAGGTCAATTTTCAACTGCGAAGTTAAATGCTTATTGGCGTTTAATGCGAGCCGACAAACCTATAGGTATCTATTTATTACTTTGGCCCTGTGTATGGGCATTGTGGATAGCTTCAGCAGGGTTTCCAGACCTACATATATTTGTAGTGTTCGTATTGGGGGTAGTGGTGATGCGATCGGCTGGTTGTGTGATCAATGATTATGCGGATCGCCATGTAGATGGCCTAGTCGAGCGTTCATCAACTCGGCCTCTGGTGACCGGGGAAGTCACTGAAAAAGAGGCATTGTATTTATTTTTTTTACTTCTTTTTTTCGCTCTAATTCTAGTTTTGACCTTGACTTGGCAGACGGTACTCATGTCAGTTGGTGGCTTGATGTTGGCATGCATTTATCCTTTTATGAAACGTTATACCCATTTGCCTCAGGTCATACTTGGCGCTGCTTTCAGCTGGTCTATCCCCATGGTTTTTGTGGCCACAGGACAGCCCCTAAACTGGGTGGTGTGGGTTTTGTATTTTGCTAACTTAGCTTGGACCGTAGCCTACGATACGCAATACGCTATGGTCGATAAAAACGATGATATTAAAATTGCAGTGAAATCAACCGCTATCTTATTTGGTCAATACGATAAGTTGATCATCATGTTGTTACAAATACTCAGCCTGTTATTACTCACAACAGTAGCAATATGGTTAAAACTAAGTTGGCCGTTTTATATAGCGTTAGCTATAAGTATAGGGTTGTTTTTGTATCAGCATAGATTGATTAAAGACCGAGATAGGAGTCTATGTTTCAAGGCTTTTTTGCTCAATCACTATGTAGGTTTAGTGTTTGCCATAGGGATCATTTGGCATTACATCATGTATCCCGCTTAAGGAAGTATAATGGGCGAATTTATTCGCCTTGTTGTTTTTCTAAGTCAGTGAGGCGAGCTTCCAAAGCTTCTAGTTTTTCGCGAGTGCGGATCAACACTTGGCATTGAATATCAAATTCTTCTCGACTAACAAAATCTAAACGGCTGATCTGGGATTGCAATACTTGCTTAACTTTGGCCTCTGCCCCCTCAGCCAATGTTTTCATTCCCGGAGGCACAGCATCACTGATTTGTTTGGCGATTTCTTCTAGTTTTTTAGGATCGAGCATAAGGGTCTTTTTACCTTCGAGTTCAAATTGATTTTTTAAAACGAAATATGGGTTCAAGATTTCAAGTCATACACTGCTAATCTACTTGGACTCACTAGCGTATTCTCTTACAATCACTGCCCCAACATCATTGGCTGTATAATTTAGCATGAAACTCAATCCTGGTCAGAACGAAGCTGTAAATTTTATTTCTGGCCCTTGCTTAGTTTTAGCCGGTGCAGGTAGTGGCAAAACCCGGGTTATCACCAATAAAATTGCCTATTTGGTCAGAGAGTGTGAGATCCCTGCACGTTATATAGCCGCTGTAACCTTTACCAATAAAGCCGCTCGGGAGATGAAAGAGCGGGTGGCACAAACTTTGGGTAAAAAAGAAGCACGCGGTCTAAAAGTATCGACTTTTCATACTCTTGGTTTAAATATTATTAAATCTGAAGTCAAACCATTGGGTTTAAAATCCGGCTTTTCTTTATTTGATGACAAAGACAGCATGTCGCTACTGAAAGATTTAACTGAGGTAGAGTTTGATGGTGACAAAGAGCTGTTATCTGCACTGCAAAGTTGTATTTCTAACTGGAAAAACGACCTTATTTTACCAGAAGATTTAAAACAAAAAACACTGTCTCCCAGCGACCTTGAGCATGCGGAATTCTATCAGCGTTACTACAACCATTTGCGGGCTTACAATGCCCTCGATTTTGATGATCTTATCTTACTGCCTACTGTGTTGCTCAAAAATAACGAGAGCGTCAGGCAGAAATGGCAGAACAAGATACGTTATTTGCTGGTGGATGAATATCAAGATACCAATACCAGCCAATATGAATTGGTTAGATTGTTGGTTGGCGAAAGAGCTAGGTTCACTGTTGTAGGTGATGACGACCAGTCTATTTATTCTTGGCGTGGCGCAAGACCACAAAATTTAGCGTTGCTACAGACTGACTTTCCTAAGCTAAGAGTGATTAAACTAGAACAAAACTATCGGTCATCTGAGCGAATTTTGCATTGTGCCAATATTCTTATTCAGAACAACCCTCATGTGTTTGAAAAAAAATTATTTTCTGAGTTGGGCTACGGCGAACCTCTGCAAGTGATTACCGCCAAAAATGAAGAGCATGAAGCAGAACGTGTAGTCGCCGAATTGATGGCCCATAAGTTTATGAATGCCACCCACTTCAAAGATTATGCGATTTTATATCGAGGCAACTTTCAATCTCGTATGTTTGAAAAAGTACTGATGAGTAACCGTATCCCCTATAAAATTAGTGGTGGTATGTCGTTTTTTGGCCGAACTGAAGTCAAAGACATCATGGCTTACCTGCGGCTATTGGTCAATCAAGACGATGACAATGCGCTATTGAGAGTGATTAATACTCCTACACGCGGCATTGGTCGAGTGAGTTTAGAAAAGCTCGGTAATTTAGCCAATCACAATCATACATCTATGTTTGAAGCTGCCTTCGATCCCAATCTGCAGGATGTTTTAAGCGGCAAGGCGTTGCTATCGGTAGAGCAATTTAGCCGCTGGATAGTAGAGCTTTCGGATAGAGCGCTCAGAGGTGATGGCATTGCAACCATACGCGAAATGATTAAGACCATGGGGTATGAAGAATGGTTGTATGAGTTAAGTACTAGCCCAAAAGCGGCAGAAATGGGCATGGCTAATATCAGCACCCTGTTTGGCTGGATCAGCGATATGCTTGAAGGTAGCGAATTAGACCCACCAATGACATTACAAGAGGTAGTCAATCGACTGATATTGCGCGATATGATGGAGCGTGGCGAAGATAAAGAAGAGAACGACCAAGTACAACTTATGACCTTACACTCATCAAAAGGCCTAGAGTTTCCCTATGTATTTATGGTGGGTATGGAAGAGGGATTATTGCCCCATCAAAGTAGCATCGATGAAGACAATATAGACGAAGAAAGACGCTTAGCTTATGTGGGTATCACCCGGGCGCAAAAAGTTTTGTTTATGACATTGGTCAAAGAACGCCGGCAATATGGAGAAGTGATCAATCCTGAACCTAGTCGATTTTTACACGAACTACCGCAAGATGATTTGGTGTGGGAGCACAAAAAGCCAAAAGTGTCAGCACAAGAACGCCAGCAAAAATCTCAAGTAGGGATCGCCAACCTACGTAATATGATGAATAAGGGTTAATTAACCAGAGTTCAGGTTAATTACAATTTTTCATTTAAGAAAACTCAATTTTTGCGCTTTTTGTAAATATTTACCTTGTCCAAACTCGCAGCCTGCCTCTAGCAATGCTTGGTGTTGTTCTTGTGTATCTATACCTTCGGCAATCAACTTAAATTTTAATTGCCCAGAAATGGATAACACCGACTGTATTAACTTTAAGTTTCGTTCAGAACGAGGCAGTGTTTTAACAAAATAGTGGTCCACCTTTACGTAATCAAAAGGATAAGAATACAAGTAGCTTAAGGAAGCTAAGCCACTGCCGAAGTTATCCAACACTAAGGTGATCCCGGCGCGTTTCAGGATTTTAATGGTAGGCAAGAAAAACTGAGAACGGCGATTTAATGCATTTTCATCGAACTCAATAACTAATTTTTCAGGGTCTACGCCGGCGTCTTTTACTTGTTCAATGAGTTGTTTAGCTAAAGAAGTTTGGGTGAGGTGGTGGATGGATAAGTTGATCGCGATCCGTTTATTGTCATCAACGCCATTTAATTGCCAGTCTTGCAGTATTTCACATGCTTTAGTCAGCATGAACTTATCCATTTCTACAGTGAGGCCAAACTGTTCGGCAATTTGCCAATACTGCTCTCGTTTGATTTTACCTATACTGGAATGCTCCCAACGCACGTAACATTCTTGGTATATTGTTTCTTGAGTGGTTAAATTAAGTACTGGTTGTGTATAACTTTCAAAGGCCTTCGCTTTGAGTGTTTTTCTAAATTCGCTTTCGATTTCCAACTCTTCAAGTAGCTTTTTTCGCATGGTCTTGTCAAAAACTATATAACGTCCGCGGCCTAAAGACTTCGCTTGATACATAGCGGCATCGGCATCTCGTAGCACTTCGTCCGCCGTTTGGTATCCACTTTCAATAAAGGCGATGCCTATACTGGCTCCTGAATACATATCTTTATTTTCGATGTTAAAAGGTTGGGCAACGGAGTTGATAATACGCGCAGATATTTCTTCGACATCGTTTGGAGAGTCATAATTATCAAACAGTACAACAAACTCATCGCCACCTAAGCGCGCAAGCAGATCATGCCCTCGGATACACGAAGCAATTCTAATCGCCACCTCTTTTAAAAAAAGGTCGCCAGCCATATGACCTAAAGAATCATTAATTTGTTTGAATCTGTCCAAATCAATAAATATTACTGCAAAATTACTTGCTGTATAACGCTGCTTGCTGGCAAGCGCTAATTCGAGTCTGCTATTAAATAAAGCGCGATTTGCCAAGCCTGTTAACGAATCATGTTGAGCGTCATGTTCCAGCTGTTGTTGAGCTTGTAAGCGTTCTTCAATTTGTTTTTGTAAAAATAAATTAGTGCTGTTGAGCTCTTCTGTTCGCTCTTTCACTTCTTCTGCAAGTCTTTGGTTATAAGCTTTAATTGCGTCTGAAGATTGTTTGCGGCCTAATGCCACAGCAATGTGGTGCGATACAAAACGTAAGAATTCTAAATCTTTTAGGTTGTATTGTTTTTCCTTGCCGTAACTTTGCACCGCTATGACACCACAAATCTCACCGTCTATAATCAGTGGTGATCCTATCCATGAATTCATTTTTTGATAGATGCTTGCAACCACTTGTTCAGATAGCTCATTCGCTTCTAATAATTTTTGTACTCTAGTGACGTCTATCAACTCCGCGCTGCCGCGTCTGATAACGTACTCAGTCAAACCTAAGCCCATAGGGCGGATTTCAATTTGTGATTGCACTTCGTCTTTGTAATAGGGGAACTGTAGTGTTTGTTTGTGACTGTCTATAGTGGCGACATAACAGTTAGGCGCACCAATTAGGCGAGATAAAGTGTCATGGATGGCGGAATAAAAATCATCCATATTTCCTTCAACTGAAGCTGAAAGTTCGGATATTTCAAACAAAGCCTGTTGTAACGATTCTACTTTTTGTCTTTCGCTAATTTCTTCTTGTAATTCTTCATTGATTTGTCTTAACTGCTTGGTGCTTTGGCGAATGGATTTTTCAGTTAACTCTCGACTTTTGACCCTGTCAACGCAATTAACTATATGCTGAGAAACAAAAAGTAATATTTCTAAATCTTCCTGGCTATAACGAATCGACTCATCGTAACTCTGTACGACCATTGCACCTATTATTTGTGAGCCACGTTTTAAGGGTACACCTATCCAATCAACTGGATTAGCGCCTATATCCTTAACTGATATTTCTTCAAGTTGTTGTTGATAGGTTTCTTGGGTTAAAAATAGATGATTACCGGTGCGCAGTATATAGCCTGTAATACTATTTTTAAGATCTTCAGCTGAGATTTGTGACACGATTTGTTCATCAAATTCATCGACAAAATAGACAAAATTAATGAGTTCGCCTTCTTCTTCATAAAAGGCAACAAAGAAATTTTGAGCTGCCATAAAGCCGCCAATGATGTCATGAATTGCTGGATAAAGACTGGATAACTCATTGATTGAACTGGCTAATTCTGAAATATCAAAAAGCGACTTCTGAATGGATTCAGAGCGCTTATATTTTTGCGTGATCTGCTGCAACTGAGGAACAAGTTCTCGCAGTTCTTCTAAAGACAGTTGATTGGCGGTGTTTTTAGGTGTCATTGGCAAAGTTGATTATTCTTTTAATTTGAATTAAGTGCAGAAATTAAGCAATCAAAAGTAAACTATTCAGATCAAAAAGACCACCCTAAGAGTGGTCTTTTTTAAACCAAGGTAGAGGTTGTTTTTTGAAATCTAGATACCTTCAATCATATGTTCAACTGCAGCTTTGATTTCATCATCTGAACAATCACCACAAGCACCCATAGGTGGCATGCCACCTATACCATTAATCGCATTTTTCCAGACTGTGTCAAAACCCTGTTCCATGCGAGGAGCCCAATCCGCTGCGTTTTGTAATTTAGGTGCATTTAAAACACCCACACTGTGGCATGCTGCGCAAGCTTTAGCGTAAATATCCGAACCTGCTCTGGGTCCTGAAGAGGCCACCTCAGCCTTTGCACCCGCTACATGTACTTTACCAACAGGCTGAATCCGAGCCTTAATATCATCTTCACTCATTTCTTGTGCTTGTACTGCCAAGGC
>Ga0316204_10008609_pt1 | contig 14035 bp, 9 predicted proteins | sample 6monrhotite_MG_2_FD_205661 | JGI IMG/M metagenome (GOLD analysis project Ga0316204, IMG submission 205661) | Microbial mat bacterial communities from mineral coupon in-situ incubated in ocean water Damariscotta River, Maine, United States -... | ecosystem: Environmental > Aquatic > Marine >... | reverse complement strand
AACTTCGGGGTTTATAGAAATGGCCCAATATGGATAATTTTCAATCAAGACGACTTGTTATCAATGAATACCAATGCGGCATTTAATGTCTGGAATCCCGCTCCAAGTAGCCAAAATTATGTCCACACTGCTTCTGATGCAATATCGGCTTCTGAAAGCTTTACTGAATTAGACCGCGTCGGATTGAATGATAACCCCGATGCAATACTATCAGTGACACAACTTTGGGAAGGACTCTATAATGATAATCCTGTTGGTGTTTTTTATAATGCTTTTACTGGCAGATGGAATATTTACAATTCAAATTTCGTCGACATGCCTTGGATGACTAAATTCAACGTTTATTACCAAGAAAGAAGTGCCAATGCTTTTTTACACAGAACCAGCGATGCGAACATTGTGATAGATTCTTCATTGATTGATCACCCATTGTTAAATGACACACCATGTGCTCAATTTCAAGTCACTTATGACAGTGGCATAATGTATCCTTATAAAACGGGCGTTTATTACAATCAAGCCAGAGGACAATGGGGTGTTTTTAATCAAGGTGGAGAACCCATGCAAGAATCGGCCCGTTTCCATGTTATCGTTTCTGCAGAACAAATTGCTGAATGCAACGATGTCATTTTTGCAAATGGTTTTGACTAATTATAGTGAGCAATTAATAATTAGTAGTTAGCGATTAACAATTAATAGTTAGCAAGTAGTAATTACTAATTAACAATTAAATTCAAGAGGGGAAATTGAATCAAGTTTTGCTTTTCCTTCATGTTCTTCGTGGTGAGTCGCTTTTGAATTTTGAAAGGTCGGGACTGAAGTCCCAATTCCGAAGAGTTTTTCCTCTGTGAGCTCTGTGTCCTCGGTGGTTAATAGGTTTTGATCTTGATCTTTTCTTCGTGTTCTTCATGTGCATCATGGTAAATAGCTTTTGATTTTGAAAGGTCGGGACTGAAGTCCCAATTCCGAAAAGTTTTTTCCTCAGTGTGCTCTGTGTTCTCGGTGGTTAATCGCTTTTGATCATGATCTTTCAAAACAAATTATTAATTAACGCGCTGCAATATCAGGCCACCCAAATAGGCAAATCTGCCTGTGCCATCTGGGCTGAGGTTAACATGTAGATCAATTGTCTCTTGCCCAGTTAAGTTTTCAAAGACGATGGTATTGGTTGTATTATCAGAGACTTCTAGATCCAGTGAATTGCCATTGACTGTATAACGGGTCAGTCTGAAACGGCCAGAGTCATCACCGGACCGGCTGGCAAATAATTCAAGGTCATAAGTGGCTTGTGGATCTAAGCCGGAAACTGTTACTGTTGCGGATTCTAGCAAGCCAGCTTTATGCCCATCAAAAGAACCCACCCAAAAGCTGTCGGCTGTGACGGTTTCAGGTAAGCCCAAATCGTTCGTGCCGATTCCATCTTGATTGGTTGAATTAAAGGCATCAATAATTGAGAAACTGATGGTTGTTTTGGTCGATTGATCATCTAAGGCCAAATTTATTCCACCGCTGGTTGATGTCAGATTATTCCATGGTTCAGGAGTGCTGCCTGATGAAACGCCTAAGTCTACTTGGATGCTTCTGCCAACTTCTAATGGAGACGGGTCAACGATCTCTAGATTGACTTTTCCAAGAAACCAACTGTAAATATCATGCCCTGCAGATAAGTCATAGGTCATTTGCCACGAAAAATGCCCGACTCCAGGGTAAATCACCATGCTGGTATCTAGTGGAGCTGGATTTGTACAAGCCAGTAAATTATTGATTGGACCTGTTGTTCCACCGACACCAACTGTACCATCATTATCACCATGGAAGGCCCAAATCGGGACCCTATTCAATTCACAACCCGCTGAATTGAATGCCGAATTACCATCACCTGCGATGGGCACAATGGCAGCTATTTGTGAGTTGGTATAACTACCCAAATAGTTCCAACTGCCAATGGCGCCACAGCTTAAGCCAGTCAGGTATACTCGGCGTTGGTTGATTCGATAATTTTCTTTGGCAAAATTGATGAAAGCATGAATGTCACTGCTACGGGTGCATCCTCCTTGTGAATTTTGCGGGGACAATACCACAAATGGCCGCTGTTCATCCCATTGGTTATTATCAATTAGCTGCGGAATGCCTGTGGCTAATAAGTCATTTAATTGTGAATCTCCATTGCCGTTTTCACCCAGGCCGTGAATAAAAACCAATAAGGGGTAATCTTGATCATCATTCTCATAACCTTGCGGTAAATATTCATAATAGCCTTGACCAGAGTTTGTTGTGCCAATTGGTTTTGGAGTGTGTCGATCTGATGGTGAACCTGTAGATTCACATAAACGCGGAAGGTCATCTGAAAGTTCAAATCCATATTGGCTGATGGTATCATCACAGGCCAACAGTTTGAAACTCAGTAACAATATGGACAATGTAACAATGGTTTTCATAAGTTTTAAATGACATTCAAATGAGAGAAATATTCTAACACAATTATAAAATACACATCCTGGGGTTTATGTGAGTACAATCACAGATATAGATTCTATATCAACTCATTATGATTTTTTAATCAAATCCATTCTTAAATATCATATCATTGAAACGGTAATATGTGCCCATTGTATCTAATGGATATAGTGCCCAACCGCCCCAAACAATAAACGCGTTTTCAGCCCAAACTCCAGTATGGTACATCCTGGCTTTTGGGGCATCAAGGGTACTTGTAGCTAACCAAGTATCTGTATTTGGATAGTAACTTGCTCCCGTCACTAAATATCCACTGTCACTGGTTCCACCCCAAACTATCATTTCTTCTCCTGTCCAAACTGTTGAACTATACCTTCTTTGAGTGGGTGCTCCTACAGTATTGGTAGATTGCCAAGAATTGCTATCAGGATTATATTTTCCTCCTGTTTTTGTCAGTCCATTTGCAACATCGCCACTCCAAATCAGCATTTCGGTACCTGTCCAAACTGATGTATGGTTTCTTCTTGCAGATGGTGCATTATCTGTTGACATTGTATTCCAGGTATTACTGGAAGGATCATAAAGACCGCCAGTATTTTGTAAAGATCCTGATCCTGACCCACCCCATATCAGCATATCATCACCTGTCCAGGCCGATGTGTGATAGAACCGAGCAAGAGGGGCATTAACTGTACTGATTGGGGTCCAGTTGTTTGTTGATGGTTGATATTTGTAGCCTGTATTGGTTGCGCCATCAGCATAGCCGCCCCAAACAATCATTTCTGTGCCAGTCCAAATGGATGTGTGACTTGTTCTAGCTGCAGGCGCTCCATCCATTGTCATATTTAACCATGTATTATTTAATGGGTTGTATCGTCCTCCTGTATCTATTAAAGAATTCGGGGAGAGTCCCCCACCCCAAATAATCATTTCAGTACCTGTCCATATTGTAGAATGATTGTATCTTTCAGATGGAACATTGGTCATTGTAGTTGGTAACCAAGTGTTAGTAATAGGGTTATAACGCCCTCCTGTATTAAAATCTCCTTGAACTTCACGACCACCCCAAATAATCATTTCATTTCCTGTCCAAATTGCTGAATGGTCACTTCTAGCAGAGGGAGCAATAACTGTATTTGAAATGATTGGATCCCAGCTATCGGATTCTGGATTATATCGCCCACCGTCATCTCTGTAAGCTCCAGTTTCATCATTTCTGCCACCCCAAACAATCATCTCTTCACCAGTCCATACTGCAGAATGATAGGTCCTCTTAGATGGAGCATTTATATCACTTGTATTTGTCCAGTTATTAGAAACAGGGTTATATTTTGCACCGTTGCTGAAGGTATTAACGAAATTTCCTCCCCATACAATCATTTCTTCCCCAGTCCAAATGGTTGTATTATCATACCTAATACTGGGCGCACCATTTGTACTGGTTGCTACCCATTGGTCAGTTGATGGATCATATTTTCCACCAGTATATTGAACATCAAAACCACTGCCTCCCCAAATAATCATCTCATTGCCTGTCCAGACGGATGTGGGCTTTCTTCTTCCTATTGGCGCATTGATAAGGCTTGTGGCAACCCAAGAATTGCTTTCAGGATTGTATCTTGCGCCAGTATTCAAAAAATCAGAGTTCGGGATTTTTTGGTTAAAACCACCCCAGACAACCATTTCTTCACCTGTCCATACTGCGGTATGATAGAGCCTTGGGATTGGGGCATCAATAACGGAGGTTGACTCCCAACTGTCAGTCGATAGATCATATATTCCACCGCTGTCTGTCGAGTGAGTGCCAGATGTCTGGTCACTGCCTCCCCATACTATCATTTGTTCTCCAGTCCATACTGTCGAATGCCACTTTCTTGCTATGGGGGCGTTCACTGTTGACATGGCTGCCCATTCGTCGTTCACGGGGTTATACCGACTTCCAGAATTAAAGATACTTCCTCTAGTGCCTCCCCAAATAATCATCTCTGAACCAGTCCATAATGCACTGTGAAAGCCTCTTCCCGCAGGAGCACCTTGAATTTTAGTGGCCACCCAATTATCAGTAATAGGGTTGTATCTTCCTCCTGTTTTAATGTATAGACCATCTCTGTCATAACCACCCCATACAATCATTTCATTGCCTGTCCACACAGCGGAATGCAGATATCTACTCACAGGGTGTCCTAATGGTTTCCATTTGTTGTTTAAGTCGGAATCTGGATTAAATGTCTTTGAATGATTTTTGATTATTGGCAAGATTAATTCTGCATCGAATTGCTCAGAAGTTGGGACATATAAATCAGTTGATTGATTAAACAACCATTGATCAAGGCTTGGTTTTTCCCAAGTTATATATTTTATTTTAATCGTGTCAGCATTGACCTCTAATGATTCATAAAATAAAAAAGCCTGTTGTTGTTCTTCGATGTGTGGAATATTCGATAATTTTTCAGTCAATTCATAGAAATCACTTTCTTCTAATTCATAGACAGTTGCGGCATCTATTTCTTGTAACTGTTGTTGTCTATCAGAATCACTTTTTAATTTATATGTGGCGTAATTAATTTTTGAACCCATGTTTTGAGTGTTGCCGAATTCCAAATAGTGGTCTAACTCCAATTGTGCTATTTTTTTTAAATTCGCATGTATTTCCTCATCCCAATAATAGCGATTAGATAGCATATTCTCAACTAAATAAGGCAGTGAAACACATTGTGAAATAGTAATAGGGTTATTATCCAAAATAGCAAATAATTGATTTAATCCATCAGGGTTTTTTGTCTCAGATGTCATTCTATTCAAGTTGTTTTGTAACAGTACATTTGATATTTCTTGATTGAATGTATTATGTAAAATATTTTGTTTAATCAGGTTTTGAAAGACTTGTTGTTTTATTAAGTTTTTATCTATGACATCATCAAAATTTGGTTTTCTGTGTTTGTTTTCTTTTGGCCATAAATTTTTATCCCATTCAAATCTCTTAATGCTCATTTGGCAATCTACAAGATTATCAATGTATTCTTGTTGGGATAAATTATGCCAATGAGGTTGAGCATTTATGCAAAAAGAGAATGCCGTTAAAATTGTAAAGGTAAGTTTTATTTTCATAATGTAATCCATGTCATGATTTTTTTATCTTACATTAACGATAGTTTAAAAAATGTTAAATGAGTAATTAAAGAATAATTCAAAACATTGGATGATAAAGATTCTAAAACACTTTCACTACAATCAAGAAATGTTTATGTGATAGTTCTTTCATGGGGCATAAGGATTAGTAATTAATAATTAGTAATAGGCTTTTCTTTTAGGCCCATAAAGTGATATTAATGATTTATAAAAAACATGCAAAAGGCAATTAAAATGTTAAGAGCTATGAATCTTGAGCTTTTGATTTTCGGGGTTATTTAAATATCGCAGGTTGACACACAGGTCAACCACTACGGTGTATTAATCAAATTGAGAGTTTTTCCAGGCATCTAGCATTTTCTTGCCTTGGTCTTGGTCGATATACATGATGTTGACGGTAAACTCTTGTTTGTCGAACAACCTGCTGAACATTAACATGTGCAGAACTTTACCATTTGCAAATTTGAGTATTGTTTTATTGGTATGAAACTGTAAACCACTGATTGATTCTTCTGATTCATGGGTTTGCATTTCAGCATTGGGCAATTGGGTTCTGAAGGTTTCATGTATTATTTCATTTACATTTCTAAATGAATCAAGATAATCACCATCAATAGCCTCGTCAAACGGTTGTTGATTGGCTTCTAGGTAATTGTGCTCAGCATTTTTAAAAACAAAAATTAATTTGGCTTGATTTTCGACTTCTTCTCCAAAAGTGTCTTCGATGGCATTGGCACCTTTATTTTGTATTTTGGCCCAGTCTGTTGCGTTCACCAACTGAAAGTCTTCAGGGATAGTGATGGTCCATTTAAATTCTTCATTATATAAACTTTGAGGATCCGATTTGGGCTGATAGTCACAGCCTGATAGCAACAACAGTAGGATGAAATATTTCATGGTTTTTTGCTCCTATAAGGCAATTTTTCATCGCGCATTAAAAATGAAAAGGGCCATTCATCATTGACAATATACTTCACCATGCCTTCGCCTTGTGGGACGGATTGTGCTTGACCATTGATAACGGATTTAATGCCTGCCAGTGCTTTAACCAACAATTTTGGGTCTGCCAATGGGGTATTGTGTGCTGGTAATAAGTGTTTAATGTTTTGGCTTTTTTGAATCATGATTTCTAATGATTTTTGGTATTGTGCCAAATCTGTTTCAGGGGCATATAACCAAATTGGACCAGAATAATAGCTGTCACCGGTGAACATTAATCCGTGTTTTTGATCAATCAAAACCAACGCATCGGGAGTATGACCTGGTGTGTGAACCACTTGTAGTTTTCTGTTGCCCAAATCAATTATGTGGCCGTCTTTAATAAATTCAGAAACTTGATATGATCGACCGATATGATTTTCTTCAGTGACACCAGTTGGTAATGGTTTGCATAAGGCTTGTTTGGATGCTTCGATGGCAATGTCTGCATTTTTGTGACCAGATTGTCTGTCTCTTGTAAATGCTGTATTCATTCCATAGATTTTTTTGTAGGCATAATTGCCACCGACATGGTCATAATGAGAGTGTGAGTTCAAGACTGAAACAGGTTTGATTGTCAGTGCTTTGACCACTGTAGCGATATCACCGATGCCATTGCCTGTGTCAAACAATAATGCTTTATCATCGCCTTGGATTAGATAAGAAATGGCTTCTTGCCACTGAAAAGGTTCGTAAATGGCAGTCACGCCTGGTGCCACATCATACAATTCGAACCAATCATTGTCATAATCGATACGTTTAAGTTGACTGTATTCTGGCCTCGGTAAAATTTGACAAAATTCTGCCATTGATTCAGCTGGACTGGGTTTTTGCTGGCATCCAGATCCAAAAATAAAACAGAACAGTAAAAATAAAAAATAAAAATGAGTTCTTTGAATAGTAAACAAGTTAAGTTCTCAAATAATAAGTACCATAATTATACCCAGTTTATTCAATTATTGCAGTAACAAATAATAAGTACTTTTTATCTCAGTTCATCATAATTAAGCATGGTTTTAATTAATAGTGCATTCCTGAATAAAGTGGGTTTAGTTTAATCTAGATATTGCTAATGCCAACAATATACTTGTAGTCAATGTTGCTATGGATCTTAAATGGTTCCATTTGGTCCAAACAGATAAGTATTTATGCCAGAAATCATGTCCTGGTTTAGAATCTGCATTCACAGAATCCAATTGGTTGTTTAGCGGAACATTAAAGGCTATGGTTGACATAATACATGCCAATAAATAAGAAAAGCTGGCACTGAGGGTTAAGTAAGCAATTTCAGAATCATCATAACTGAGCCAAATTATAAAAAGGCACAATAACCCAGTTCCCATAAATACAATAAAAAAGCTGGGACGTTGGATAAAACGGTTAATGGCTTGCATGGCTCTGATCCCTTCTGACTTTGGTAGGCTAGAAAGGGCTTTCATCATAAATGTAGAAAAAGCAATAAACAAACCAGCCATCATGCCACTGCCTACAGAGGCTGCAATCAATATCCAAATCAGGTTTTCTGTTAAATGTTCCATAATAAATAATTTATTTATCTCTGTTAGATATTAGAAAATCTATCCAAGTATAACTCATGTGCACTATTTAATAATAACCTTCATTTTTAATAATAAGTATCATACAACACAGAATGCCTTATAAAAACAATTTATCAATTTGTATTTTCACCTATGCAATAATTATTTTATGAAAATGAATTAAGCCAATCAATTATGGTTTTGGATACCCTGGAATCGTAATGTTTACCTGGTTGAACTGGGTTGTAACTGCGGTTATTGCGCGCTTCGAGGTAATCTTCCATTGAATCATATTTCATGAATCCATGTTCTGTGCCTTTTAAAATTATTTTTTTGGTAGTTAAGCCTTGTTTTTGAGGCAGCGTGGTCATCTCAGTTGCCCATTTGTCATCAATGGCTTGAATGTCTAGAGAACCATGAATGGCAAGTACATGACTGGATGTTTGTTGCCATGCCTGCGCTAAGTCATACCGATTGAGGTCTCTAAAAAAAGAATAATGACGTTGAAATACTTGATCCCCTTCTATGGGTATTAGATTGGATGCTAATGCGGCTTTGTTTTCAGGTGAATTGATAATTGCAGACCATTTCTTTTCGGATTTTAACCAATCCAATAATAAAGGTTTAACCGATTCAGCATTGGACTTGGCTTGTTGAATGGGGGTGCCAAAAATAAGTGCTTGTTTTCCAAAAATATCTAATAGGTAGTCATACCATGGTTTAACGACTGCTCCATAAGAGATGAGGCTTTTAAGTGGTGAATGTTGTGCAATGAAAGGAGCATATACACCACCTAATGAATGTCCAAATAAGTGTACTTGGTTTGTATCGACAAAATCATATGACTTAAGGGCATCTAAACCCGCATTAAAGCCAGCCAATTCTGTACTAAAATCAATTTGAGAACAATGTTTGTCTCCAATGCTGTCACCTATACCGAATTTTTCAATTTTATAAACAACATATCCAGCCTCTGCGATAGTATTAAGTAATTGGTGGCTGGTTAAATTGGGAAGAAACCCATAGTCAATAGAGTCACAGGTGTATCCCTGAACAAAATATAATGCTGGAAATTTTTGGTTTTTACCTGAAAGTTTTGGGCGATAAACAATTGAACGCAGGCGATTATTGTTTATGTTAACAGAATCATAAAAAATTTCATATGAACTATTTGGATCAACAGTTTCTTTTGGGCGTGCTTGTAATTTTCCAGCCAGTTTTACTTTTTTATCATGACGAATGACTTCTAATATTAAATCATCATTCACATTAACATTTCTTAAATTTTCAACTAAATGCTGAAAATTTCTCAATGTAATCGCGTTTATTGAGGTGATTAAATCGCCAGGTTTTAAAGTTAATTTATCACCTGTTCCTCCTGGGATGACTCTATCAATTAATGCACCATTTGTTGAGTTGGGCGGCTCGACCCCACCAGTAACCCCAAGAAATGGCCTAGATTGCAATGGTTTTGATAAATCTGATGCCAAAATAAATTGCGTAGAAACCAACAACATAATTGAAAGGGTTAATTTTATATTTTTCATGTGTTTTTCCTGATATCTTTAGTGACTTGTTTTTGTTGGCTAAATAGTTTTGAATAGTGATGAAGTGATACCAATGGTAATCGCGTTAACGATACTATGTTTCCATGGAACGTAGCGGCATTAAAATGATGGCCTTGATCTTGTTTCAATTTATGCTTTAATTGTTCTATTTTGAATTTTCCAAACACATAGGTGTTAACTTGCATTGGCCAATTTTGAATGCGTTGTATTTCTCTGATCATCACATCTTCGCCTTCTGGGAAGTGAGCTAACCAATAAGATTGAGCTTTTTCTTGGCTCCATCCTTGTGCATGAATGCCAACATCTATGATAACCCGCATGGCCCGAAGCGCTTGCCATTTTAGCGCAAAATATTGGCTGTTGGGGTCTTGGTAAAGCCCCAATTCTTTGCCTAATGTTTCTGTATATGCAGCCCAACCTTCTGTAAAAGCCATTTCTGGTTGTGTGCTTAAATTATGGTTGCACACACTATGTTTTTCAGCAATTTTATTCTGATAATGGTGCCCAGGAATAGCCTCGTGGATATACAACCAGTCGACTTGAGACAGATTATAATTTTCAAATAATGGATTGTAATAAAATGTATCAGTTTCCCTATTATAATAACCTGGTGCAGGGAAATCATTGCCTTGAAATGATTTCTCAATATTCACAGGTTTAAACTTCCAGTCTGAATTAAAAAGTTTATTTAAATTCTTCATGACTGTATTTTCTGTCTGCCCATAGGCTTTTTCTATGGTTTGTGACTTGTGACTTGCCGTGGTTTTATCATTATGAGTGCGTTTGACATTTTTTAGCAATGTATGGGCTTTGTTAAATTCATTTTCGCCAATGGTTTTCAGTGCTATTGGAGAGATGTTTTCTCCTAGCCACCATGATGTTAAGAGTTGGTACCACTCTTTATTGTTCGGTAATTGATAAATCGATCCTGCATAAATGGTATTAGAATCAGAATATTTTTGGAGTAATTTAAGACGGTTATCGTGAAGGTTTAAATCAAATCTTATTTTTTCTAATTCGATTAATTCACAGACATTAACAGTGTTTATATTTTTACTAAAAGACAGCACTTTATTTAAGTCCAATAGCTGGTTTTTTAATTGGCTATTACTATATTGTGAACTGAGTATGTTTTGAAAATTTAATTGTACAGCTGGTAAATTTAATTCTGAAAAAGCTTTTTTTAATAAATTGAGTTCTTTGTTGCTATCTAAGGCTTTTGCTTCAATAGATTCAAAAATATGAAAGTTCATCATGAGTAAAATGAAAAATTTAAATGAAAAATCAGGCATTAATTTCATCATTTATGATCCAAATTTTGAATGGTTTAAATAATTTAAAAGAGGATTGATACTAAATGGTGCAAAATAAACTGTGTTACTTTCTTTGTCGTTGATAACATTTGAAACAATAGCAACGACTTCATTGTTGCTATTGAGAACTGGCGCGCCACTTAATCCTCTGAGTGTATTCATGTTTTCAGAAGGCATGTTTAGCTCAATTAATAAATTGTGCCCATTGGATTTCACATAATGGCCAGTATATTTATTTTGAGTGCATTGATTTTTATTGCTGTAACTGCACCCATAAGCATGAAGCGATTGATTTTTATGTGGGTAGTCTGATGCCAATTTTAATGGTATCAATGATGAGTTGTTTTCACTGACATTAAATAGCAGCCAATCATCTTTAAGCACATCAAAATTTAATTCTTCAGATGAGTTTGTATTCAGTAACTGGCCCAAGACCACCTCACCAGTGTCAGAATTAAACGGTTTTAAGCGCCAGTGTTTAAAATGATCTTTAATATCAATGAATTTAATGCCAGATTCTTGGGTTTCTAGTAAGACATGTTTTGCGGTGACTGCGTAAGTTTTTCCATTGTGTGAAATAAGGAAACCATTTCCAACAAATGACTTTGTTTCATCTGTATTTGAAAAAGTAATGTTGTTGGCAGCCGAGAATATGGACTCTTTTGAAAATCCTGTTGTTGGTTTTAATTGGCAGATAAATAATATAATGGTGGTTATTTGAAACACTTTACTCATGAAATTACCCCTAGTATTCATATTTTTATTTATTGAGAAATTATTAATTTTTGGTGACTCTTCTTTCTGACAATCAATATTTGTATCAGTTTCTTATTTGTATTAATTGGTGACTATTGGCATAGAAATGATTTTGATAGCTAGTTCAAGCAATCAGTGAATTTAATCTACTGATTTAAATAACATATCAAATTCTTTTTTTAATGATTTGTGACTGCCATCACAATAGGGTGGGTTTTTTGTGCCTTTACAATTACAAAGGCTAACTTTGCCTGTTTTTTTCGATTCAAATAAAACGGGTTTCACTTTGGATCCATGGTGCGAGCCATCACAAAAGGGTTGTGTTTTACTTTTCCCACACTGGCACCACAGATACTTTTGCCCTTGGGTTAATTCAATTTGTATGGGTTCGAATTCACTGGTTTTTTCTTTTACAAAACTTTTTGAAAGTATATTTTTGTTGTCTTTTGATTTAACTAATGGGTAAAAATAGGAAGCTGTCCAGTTTTCATTGGTGGCTACTTGTAAACCGTAGTCAGTTGGGAACTGACGGGTAAATACAGCGGAGCCAAATAATTGATCCCAAATTGAAAACATATTGCCAAAATTGCCATTGGGGTCACTGATGCCATCCAATTTAGATTGACCATGGTGTCCGTGATGAAATGCTGGCGTAACGATAATTCTTTCTATCATAGTCATGAGTGAAGCCGTTATTTTGTTTTTATACAACGGTTTGTCCCAACTAATGGTGCTATGGGAACCAATAATAACCAATTGTTTAGCCACCAAGCCTATGGCCACTGCAAAACCACCACCTAAGAAAGTGATAATTGCCAACCACCAAATATTTGGCATCATCACATAATACAAGCCAGCATTACGGTATGAAATAAAGAAGCCCATTTGTTCTGCTTGGTGGTGAGAGCGGTGAAGTTTCCATAAGAACTCGTACTCATGGCCACTTCTGTGGTACCAATACTGGAGCAAATCATCAATTAATAGATAAAATGGCAACAATAACCATAGGTTCCAACTCGATAATGTTTGTTGTAGGTGCGGGAAAAATGTATTTCCAATAAAAAACACAGCCAAAACAATCAAAGGTTTTATTAATAACGAGAGTACCAAGAAACCACCGGCTTCTTGAAACCATTCGCCTTTGTTTCGCTTTGATTGTTTTAAATGTCCGACCAGTATTTCCATCAAGGCAAAGAAAACCAAGATTCCTAATACTAAATAGACGTCAAAACTTATTCCTTCTTTCATATTTTTTACTCATCGTACTAGTTGTGCAAATTTCTCTAATATTAAATATAACCATTTTATATGAGAAATTCAAACCATGAGTTACAAATTAAAGGAAGTGATAAAAACAATCATCTGGCAATTTCATTATATTATCAGCCAAATTCTTCATCTCTAGATGGTGGTTTTTCATGCTAGGAATTATATTTTTGTAATTAAAATTCTGAAATCTCCAAAATCCTGTGGCCGTTGCAGCATAAACTGTAAAAGATTTTAAGGCATTCTTTTCAATGTCTAAGAGTTTGATCTTCTGTTGATAACCTTTTAATAATGAGGATACCTTATTAGTATTAACGTTGATTTTATCTTGGCTGGTACAGGTGCCAACAATCATCATTCCCAAATCAAACACTCTGTAATAATAACAGGCTTCTTCAAAATCCATGATAGTGGCAATATTTCGATTTTTATTAACTATGATATTATTGGCAAAAATATCACTGTGTATTAATGCTTTTGGTAAATCATTGCTTATGTGTTTTTGAATTGTAACTTGGGTATTTTTCAACCATTTATAAAATGATGAATTTGCTGCAATGTCTTGTAGATCATCAAATCTATCTATTCCATAACTGAGTGAATCGGGCAAGTATTCTGGTGCATTAATTGTATGTAATTTAGCTAATTCTTGTCCAAGGTTAAATAAAGTGGCTTCAGATAAATTTTCAATGATATCACCTTCAATATAACGTTTTAACATCACTGGTTTATTTTTAAATAATGTTGTAAGAGTACCATGTTTTGTTTTTACTATTTCCGAAGTTGTGAAATTATTATGGTTTAAATATATTAATAATTTGGCTAAATCTTCAGCATCCTTCAATGATTTTTGTTCACATATTGTTAAGACAAATGAGTTTTTTGCTGTTTGTATTAAATAATTTGAATTTTCAGATCCTCCACTTAACACCTTGTAGGTTAGAATATTGCCATTATCATAATGAGACAGTAAGGCTTGCAATTCTTGCTTGTTTAATACAGCATAGTGCGACATATTATTTTCCTTTGG
>Ga0316204_10008608_pt1 | contig 14035 bp, 15 predicted proteins | sample 6monrhotite_MG_2_FD_205661 | JGI IMG/M metagenome (GOLD analysis project Ga0316204, IMG submission 205661) | Microbial mat bacterial communities from mineral coupon in-situ incubated in ocean water Damariscotta River, Maine, United States -... | ecosystem: Environmental > Aquatic > Marine >... | reverse complement strand
CTAAATAATCCAAACAAATAACTACCCTGCACCAACACAAAACGACAATCATAAACGCCCCAACTTCAAACATCCCTCTTCCAGCCTCTGATACACCTACAAAATAACTTGCACCATCGTCGTCACCCAGACTCTTTATTATCGACGCGGAAGCTTCGGAAAAGATACCACCTAGCACCAGAATTTTTCTTCGCTCAGGTGGGGTAATTCAAAGCGTAAAAATCAAATTACTTTAATGTTTGACATTAGAACAAAACGGGAACAATATGTAATAGCTAGATAATTTAGCCTTTCCGTTTTAACTCGCCCCTCAAGTAAAGGAGCCCCAACTCAGAAGCCCGTTTCGGGTTAACTGGGGCGGGATATTATATGACAAAAACAACTGAAATACCTAGCTTGCAAGTTATTGATTTGGCAAAAATGCCTTCTCTTACAAGAATTTTCCGTAAGAAGATTATTCCTTTACAAGACTTAATATGCCCAATACCACACAAGGCATGTGAGATTTTTCTGGCGGCAGCTCGTGAAAATGGTGCCATCATTATAAATGGCGCTCCTAACCCTGATAATCATGCACATATCTTAGTTGATCTAAGAAAAATGCCGAGCCTTGTTGAAATGTTTCCACAAGCCGAGATAACAAGTCATGAGCTCAGCAAACTCTTCCCTTCATCATATGTCTCATCATATGTATGGCCACTTATATCTAAAGCAGCATCCGACCATTACTGCTATCTTGGTACCTACAAAAAAGACTAATAACGACAAAAAGGAGGTTTAACAAAACCTCCTTTTTTATTTTATCAATAGAACTTTTTTCAGCTCTCGAAGGCTACTGCTTGACCAATTGTAAAAATTGGCATCGTCATTCAGATTTCCACGGAATTCATTCGAAATACTACTTGCCACCTCCCTTGCATATTCATACCGCACCTTTGAGCCACCAGTCAGGGGAGCCTTATTTTTGGAAAAGAAATATCGCCCATTTATTTGACAAGCTATTTTTTGCTCATCCGTCAAATGCAAGGAAAGAGATGTCGGAGTTAGATTTTTACTAATCAGATACCCAGAAATATAATTGGCGAGAGACCTCCTGAACCTCCAATGAGTACCATCAGTACTACCTGAGCCAGGTCGTTGCTGCGCCCTAAGAACAAACAACTGATTACACTTGTTCATACGAAACAGCTCAATAATTCGGTCATTTGCAACCTCAGATTTGGGAAGTGAGCAAAGAGCTGGAATTCCATAGCTGGAGACAAGCATAATAGACGAAATCAGGTCAGCATGAAAATCTGACTCATGCCTAGCACCTCCCGCAAAAAGCCAATAATTTCCATCGTTGATATTTTGCAATCTTCGATGAGCATAATTATGCCAAATATTTCGCAGGATATAGTTGACCGCGCAGTCTTCTAAAAAGTGATCTTCTTCAACATATTTTCTCTCGTCAAAATATTCTTGACCACCAAACCTCATTGGCGGACAAAAGCCTTCATAACTATAGTCTAAAAATGCTTTTCTCAGGCCAAATCGTAATATGTTCTGCGTTTGGTTAGGTTCCAGAGATAAACTTCCATAGAAAAAATCTGTCGCTATTGCCTGCTCGTCCAAGCGCTTTCGAACAACTTCAGAATACTCCAGAGTAAACAATTCCCCATCAACAAGAGGGGTCACATCAGATAACAATACATCATTGCCGACACTCAATCGCAGGCCTGCAAAGGCTTCATGGTTCCTATTCAGTAGGAATGCAGCACGCGTTAATGCAGTTGACCAACATTTCACGTAACTATCGGGGTCGATATAGCCATTGTGATCAACCCCCACCTTCCAAACATTCCATAAGTTTGCCATCTCAAGAACCCCCATGCATTTTTATTTTTTTCTGGGGCTTTGTCTCATTTTCGTCATCTTTGTGCTCTGTCACGAGCTGCTGAGATTTCACAAACTCCCACATTTTCTTGTTGAGCTCTTGCATTGACATCGGAACGTTCAAATTTCCGAAAACCTCTTTTAGAGAAATATCTTGTTGATCATGCAAATCGATCAAGAGCCGATTTGTTGAGTACTCGTCCTTCTTAGGTTTTGGCATATCCCTTGCTCCAAGTTGTTAATGTATTTCACTCCGCAGCGTTAGTGGTTTTGGTGTCAGCCTCGCAGGCTTTATTGTAGGCGGCGGCATCGGCGGTTAATTCGGCGAGGTATTGTTCTTGGGATTTGGCGGCCTCTTGCATGTAAGCCTTATAGCGCTCGGCTTTATAGGCGTATTGTTTGGTAAGTTTTAGAGGTTTTTGGTTACGTTTTAGGCAGATGAAGTTGTCGTTGAAGTCTTCGCCCATGAGGGTTGGCAGGTCGGCCCGCGGGCGCTTTTCGCCCATGATTGGGCGCACCATGCCAAGGCGCTCAGACACGTATTTAGCCGTTTCATTGTCGTTCAAATTCATGAAGGACTGCACGGCGCAGTTCGCAATTATACCCTTGGGGTTTGGATAAAACCGCCCTAGCTGTCCCATATCCTGTGCAAATAGCCACAGGCGTATTTTGTAACTGCGGCCAATCTCAAGCGTCTCTTCAATCACCTTCATAAAGCCTAATTGCGGGAACTCATCGAGCATGAACATGATGGGTGCTGTAGGCAGGCCTTCGGACGGCTCACCGTGGCCATATTGCATTGCAGCATCGTCGCTCGTTTTGATAATCTCTCTTATGTGCTGACCCACGAAAACCCTTATGAGCGAGGCCATTTGTTTAATTTTCCCCACAGGAACATTGAGAAAAATGGACATGCCAAGCTTGTGTTTTAGTTCTTCCAACTTTTCCGCACTCATGCCCTCACACCCGCCGTCACGCACGATGCTTTCCTTATTGGCTGGGGAGTTTCGCAGATTTGCAGGGTGCCAGCCGTCCTCGGTGTCACTCGTCACCGCCGCCACTTCGGGTTCACGCCAAATCTCAAGGCTGGCCTTGGCGCTGTTGATAATGCCACTGAACTCCTTGGGCGCGTTTTCAAAGGTGCTGCGCATATCTTGCGCGCTCTCAGCAAGCATCTCATGACCGCTGTTTTCCATGACTTTCCATGTTTCTTTCAACATGTCTGTGCCGCTCCAAATAACGCTGCACACGCGGCGCATATGGCGCTTTTTTACAGGTTCTTCGGTGATGACAAAAAAGAGGATGGCAGCTAAAAGTTCACGTCCGCGCTTTTCAAAATATCCGTCACTTTTGCTTGTTGGCACCATGAGCCAGTCGGCCATTTCACGGCAGTCAGACCAGCTTTTGACAAAATCAAGCGGGTTATAATGGTCGCTGGTTTTAGCATATGGCGCAAAGGTAAAACTGTTGCCGTAGCGAAAGCGGTGAAGGCCTGTAAGGCGCTCGTTTTCGCCCTTAACATCAAGCACAAAAACCGAGCCGTTGTAGTCATAAAGGTTGGGTAAAATATGGCACTGACCCTTGCCCGCACCCGTTGGTGCAACGGTAATTAAATGCCCTTCGCCTGTGTGAAAAATTGGCTCGCCATTTTGATTATTGCCCAATAAAATGCGCGAGCGGTCGGCAAGGTCGGCTTCATTTGATGGCGCATGGCCAAAGTTACCTGACTTGGCTTCAAGCGGTAGCGCACGCTGGAACTGCTTGCCAAGGTTTCCAAGAAAAATGGTCTCAAAGGTTTCATAGCCGCTACAATAAAAAGTTTCATGTAGCATGCTGTGCATACGGCTAGGAATGGCGCTGTCTTCCTGTGAAAGCAGCAAGAAAAACGCCTTTTTCTCTCCATGTTGGATAATTACCTTGCGGTATTTATCTGCAAACCCTTGGCCGCTACTTGCGACAACTCTTTGATCGTTGCCCTGCGCAATTAGATGAATATTTGCCCAGCATTCTTGAATTATTTCACTCGCCTGCTCCAGTGTTATGTCTGGAAGCTCGCCTTTAGGGTCATTGTCGTTAGGCGTTTTGGCTTCGCCCCCCATACTCGCAATAATCCAAATAACGACGCCAACAACTGCTAAAAATATGATGGTTTCCATGACCGCCTCCCCATAAGCAGAGGCGATCATGTAGCATATTGCGTGTATTTTTACAATCTTTGGGGAGGTGCCCTTAATACAGTTTCCAGCTTTTGGGCACGGGTCGCCAGAAGTCTTTATGAAAAGTGACCATCATATTGTTCTTTTCAGTCCAGCCGAACTTTTGGGTTTTAACATCGAGCATACAGCTCCATACAGGGGCTGGATTTTTGGAATGGGTTTTAATTAACCTGCAGTTGACGTTGCGATACTCAAGATACCTGTCTTGCCATTGTGGCCCCAGCTTTTTTGCCCCTTGCTCCATTGTCAATTTGTACAAATTATAAACGATTTGCTCAGGTGGAGCTGGTGTTTGGGGGTCGATATTTTCCGCTGTATCGGTTGTGCTTTCTTCTGAACAGGCTGTTAAAAGAAGTGCAAGAGCTATAAGGAAATTACGGCTCATGAGGACTTCCCCTGCTCAGAGTTATCGCCATCAGGACGCTTTAATCCAAGCGAAACACCAGCCCCCACAAGGCCAACAACACTTAAAGCCACCCCAAACCAAAACCCAACGGTTGGCATAACCACATTTACAAGTGTTCCATGATCGCTGTAGCGACAGGTGGTTAGAAGGCAGTCCCAAAAATATTTATTTGTAAAATAGCCACTTTTAAGTGAATTTACGGCGAATACGATAAAAATAGCGCCAACGCCTATAAAGGTGATATGCCTTTTCATGATGTCTCTCCTGAGAGTGTGTGAACAGAATGGCCTATTTTGTTCAATCGAGAGGTCTCAGAGAAAGCGGGCGCGGGTTGAGGGATAACAGCTAAGAAAGCTTCACGCGGTCAGGAGTTTTCGGGTACGGAGAGGGCCACTTTCTAGAATTGCAGCCCATCTCCCCCCGATGCAACGATGCAGAGCCCACGATTGGGGGTCGAGAATATTAGCCCTGCGATTGCGTCAGTGGTTTTCTAGCAAGTTCAGTGGTTTTGTCAAATCACTCTTAGGTTAGCGGCGCACCCTACGCGCCCCAATCCACATGCGTTTAGCGATTTTTTGTTCTTCTTGGCCTGTGGCGTTGGCGTAGATGGCGGTGGTTTCGATTTTTGAGTGGCCGAGCCATTTTTGCAGCATATTCAGGGGTACATCACAGGCCAGTGCGTTCACTGCAAAGCTGTGTCTGAGCGCCTTGGGGCTGGCGTTTTCGCCCGTAAGGCCTGCGCGTTTGAAACAGTCTTTTACCTGCAAATAAGCGCTTGTGCGGCCAAAGTTCCAGAGACGGTCGTGGGGGTCCAAGGCTTCAAAGTGTTGCTTTAAAACTGACGAAAACCAAGAGGGAACGGGCACTTCTCGATAAATCCCGCGCTTGCGTTTTTTGAGCGTTTCAAACACCAGATGCGATGGATTGGTGCAAATGTGATCTTTGCGCAAGGCCAGCGCCTCGCTAATACGAACCCCTGTGAGCGCGAGCACATAGCAGAACAATTGCACATCTTCAGAGCACTTGTCGGCCTGTTCGCAAAACCTGTTTATTTCTGCTGCGGTGCAATAAAGCCGCTCGCCTTCTTTGCTGTATAACGATTTCATATGTCAGTGTTCACTTACTTTTTTAGTTGCATTTTATCCCGCACATGAACAGAATAGGCCATTCTGGTTAAACCATTAAAACAATTGAATAATTCAGCGTTTTTGACACCTTTATATGTGGCAAAAATGTCCTGATTACCGAAATTTATGTGATTCAAAGCGCCCGTTCGTGGTCGTCCGTTCAAACCCTTGATGCGGTGGCTATGAAAGGGTTGACGGTCAGCCCTCAAAACGAAAAGGGCAACCATTATGAAACAAACATTTAATGAATTTCAGGAAGAAATTGAGAACATTTTACAAAGTACATACGGCATCAAAACAACGCTCGAAATGCGTAACCACATCTCGTTTAGCTATCATTTTACAGATCAAAAACCAGCGGCAGTTATCTTGGAAATTCTCATCGATTTTAGATGAGAAAAACCCCAACTGAGCAAGCTCAGTCGGGGCTTATGGATTGTGCAATATGTGCATCTATAAACACTCGTTAAAGTGTGTGAGGTCGACCAGATGGACGCCTCGAATATAGTATAGTCGCATATCCGCTGACTGCGGACATCACCCCAAGGGGCTTAGATGTTCGCGTATGGAAGCGGCGCTAGGCGCTGCTTTTCAAGCCAACGATTGAATTCCATTTGATCTAACAAAACACGACGACCGATTTTGACGATCACGTGTTTAAAGGCATATTTATCGCTGTGAAAAATGTACCAACGCAACTGATTTTCAGTAAACGCAGGCGTTTCCGCAGCTATTTGCTTCACTGTTAGAAGGTTTGTGGAGTTCATGCATTTCTCCTAGAAAACCGCCTCGGCACCATGCTCTGACGGGATGTAGGACATAGCATATTGGTGGTGTTTTTACAATTGTGGGTAATGTTCGTGCGATTTATGCAGAGTTAGCAGGTGAAGTCGAAATAATACCATTAAAAAAATACTTGAGGATATAGATGTCAAATTCATCCAAATGCTCAACATCTGACCTAATTTGATTGAGCCCAACTTCCAAGAAACTGCCCAACGCCCTATGAAGGGTCAAATCTAAATGTTCTAAATCTACAATTCCTGCATTGTGAATTTTTCTGCTTAACATTCGAGGCAACCCGTATTCTTCTAATTGGTGCACAACTGGAGGCAGAAAGGCATGAGAGACTTTACTAATAAAGGGCGAAATATCGACTTGCTTATGCGGCCATATATGCTTCTGAATAGTGTTAACATCCGTCAACAGGGCAGCGAGTTTAAACGAAACATTTCTTTCCAGTTTAAAAAAGTCATCAAGCCCGATATTCACATGCCTCAATTTTGCAAGCATTTCTGGTACTGAAAGGCTCCAGTTGTGCTTTAAGATTTGAACAAACTTTACAAACCGACCGTACTCTATGCCCCAACCACTTGGTTGCAACTTTATCACTTTATAAATTAGGCTCTCCCAATTATTGGGATTATCTGAATTGAGATAAGCAAGTCCATTCCACGAAACGGCATTATACCTGAGCTCTTGCGCAATTTTTCTGATTTGATCAACGTCGCTAATTTGAAATGCACTTTCTCTCTGTAGTTTCTCAAATACGCCTTCCCCCAACAAATCTGAAAGACTGTCTTTCTGCAAATATATCTTAGCTAACTGCTCTTGCGTGAGATCGCCGCGCAACACCTCAGTCTCAACATCGAGCAACATAGTGTCTGGCAACGAAAGGTCGAGTTGAGTTTCTTCTGATTTAGGAGGAGGTGCTAACAAATAGATATTGCCAATGAAGTGCTTAAACATGCGCCCTCCTCGTCCAATAATATTCTTGTACGTGAAGTCGTTTAAGTTGAATTGACCATTTTTATTATGCCAGATAATTACGTTCTCAGCGCAGGTATTTACACCCTCAATTATTGACGAGGTTGACACAAGAAACTGAATTCCATCATTTTCCTCGAAAAGACGTATTTGAATTTGGCTCAGCGATCGGTGAAGCTGGCCATTATGTATACCCACCCCTCTTTGAGATAGCTTCGTCAAATTCCAATCTGGAGAATAGTGTTTAGCAAGCCATTTACTAAAATCTTTGAGCAGACTTGAGGGCACTTGCGGTCTCTTAGAAATCAGCAATTTTGCGATTTTCTCTATTTCCTTGTAAGTCCCCGCATAGATCAGAGTTTTCTTTGGTTTTTTATCCAAGATTTTGACAAGGAACCTAGATTTTTCTTTAAGTAATTCTTGGCCTTTCAAATCTGCAAACCGCTCATATAGTGATGCTTTTCTAAGATAAACAGTCTGGAAATCTAGCTGGACAAATTCCATACCTTTAGTGAACATGTTTTCATTAATTGACGAAATATTTGGTGCAAGAAAATACCGTTGTTTAGAAAGCTTTGAGAGCTTGAGAATTGCACGAAGCAAGGCCTTTGAACGCTCTTTCTCAAAAGCAGGGCTAGCTTTATAAAACTCATCAATAATCAGTATATCAATTGCCGTGAGTTTTTCGACATAGCTGAAAACACGTTCTTGAGGGAAAATAAAAATATTTCGGCTAGAGAGTTCAACATCACTCGTTGTGATTATTTTATATTCGTTAGAAAATTTCTGATGAAGTCGCCTTCTAGTCTCATCTGTGAGCGCAATAGTCGGTACAATGATCACAACATTAACAGGTCTTGTTAGGGCAATAAAAGCATCAATAATAAAGCTTTTTCCAAAGCTAGTTGGAGCACTGATAGCAAGGCTTTTACCGTCTAACAATTTCTTCAAAATTGCAGATTGTTCACGATGCAGCGTAATAGGTCGGTCGGATCCAATGTTAGACTTAAACGCTTCAAAAATCATCCTATCTGACCAGTGAGCTGTGTCAGTATTGAGATAGGGGTATAAACCTGTCTGCCTGATCAAATGGTTGACTAAAGGTGAATATTCAATTTTCTCACACTCATGATAATCCAACAATTTTATTAGCTGTCCTCGTGCCTTCACTTCCTGCCCAACTAACAAGCTCTTGTTGATCTCTTGGCAGGTTTCAAAGATTTCCATTCTATGTCCCCTTAAAGTGCTCAATTGCACCGAGAAACTTGTCCACTACCAAGGCTTTATCAGGCACAGGCAACAAGATAATATGGAACGTTACTTCACTATATTTATGTATAGATTGAGCCAAGACATTGATTTGTTTTTTAAAATAGGAAGTCGCTCGGTCAATGTGCTGAGCTTTTAACTGCTCAATGTATTCGGCTGATAACTCGGTCGATACTGCGGTTATTTGGCATTCGTGAAGCAATAAAATTGGGATGTTAATTTTTGGCTTCAATGCATCGATTGAGTTCCTACTGGAGAGCGCTGCCTTTATCTTTTCTCGAAGAGCCTCATCTGTTACCAAATTATCAATATCTGTAACATTTGAAATGATGCTATTTTCTTTTTTGAGCTTGTTAGTCTTAAGTGAATTTCCCACAGACTTCACTATTTCGAGCAATCGGCTGTCTTCAATACTATTATAGAATTTCGCCTCACCGAACCAAATTGAAAAGTCATTAGCGCCCTCCAAAACAATATGGACGCTATCTGCACCCTTTGCATTGTCTTGTGAATTTTGCTTGTAGAAAATCTTAGGGACAACGGCTAGCGCCCCATAATGACGCTTCATTACTCCGTACAATACAATTTCGGCGAGCTCGCTACCTTGATTTAACTCTTTATCGGTGAAACGCAGGTTCTTTGCGGCTTCAACCAAAAGAGTATGCGAGTTGCCTGCTAAACTTTCCCTCTCACGGTGTGATAAAGAAGTTTCTGCAATATTATCCCATATAAAATTTTGGAATTTGTCATAGCGCCAAGCTCCACCCTCAAAATCACAGGAAATGCTGAGCACATTTTTATTTTCAATTGGGGTGACTTCATCCGAACACAAATTAAGAAAAGTATCATCAATTAGAACACGAAATTCCCAGTCCTTTTCTTGATCTAAAGTACTATTCGAACCCATTCAACACGACCCCAATTTAAATAGCCAAACAGGATCATAGTGTTAACTCCTCAAATACACAATATAGTTGTGTATTTTCACTCAAAACTAAACTTAGCGCTTATCAATAAGCGCGAGAAAGAAATCCTACCCTCCCCAAACCACATAATTGGTACCGTTGATTTCAACCTCGTTGATGTCACCGCCAAGCACCATATCGCGGGCGAAGGCTTCTGTATCGAAGTAATACCGTAGGTTTTCGGGTATTTCGGTGAGCATGCCTGTGTCATCGATGAACTGCTCCGTGTATTCAAGGGCTGAGCCTTCAAACAGGTTCACATCGTCAAGGTGGCCAAGGATTTCTGAGCTGGTGCAACAGAGATATTCTGCCAAATAAATCGCTTTGATTTCATCTTCGCCGTCCAACTCTTCAAAACCATCAAACCATTCTTTAAGGGTTGCTTGATTAACGCTGAGGGCGTTGAAAAGCTGGTAATTTTCGCCGTCAATGAACTGGATTTCATATTCTTCAACTGGGTCGCCGTGCTCGTTTTTGTGAGCGGCTGCTTTTTCTGTGTACTCTTCATAATTCGAAAAATAGAAGCCTGTAGCGCTTATGTCATATGGGGTTGCGTGATATTGGTTAGTCATTTCTTTGTCTCCTTAATTTGTTTGCAAGGAGAGCCGTTGGCTGCTTAGAGCCAATTTATTGGGTAGCGGAACGCAACTGTTTTCTCGGATTCTTGGCGCGGAAAATCGGTTGCGCCTGCCTCGCAGCCTTTAAAACGAAAAACCTGCAAGCAAGGAGACAAAAGGAATAGACACGCCTGTCACGCCACCACTGACATGCGCACCATGGCCGATTTAAATAGGGAACAGAAAGCCGCCGCAAAAATGCGCGACCCTAGAATTGAAATGCACATGACGGCCTACCAGCCGCGCGCCCACGTATCAGTAACACTGGTTTGATTGTGATTTGTACGAGCGAAGGCTACGCGATCAAGCAGGTCTCTGTGAGATCAGCTCAATTCATCAACAACCTTTTAAACGTAATTGATCGCATCAACAGCAAACAACTTTATCAAAGATAATAGACTTTCCTTGATAGCTTATTTTACGGCTCACGCGCTTTTTCACACCAATCACACGGCCTGTAGGCACCTGCGTCGTTTTTCCTTGATTATAAGCCTTCTCAAAACTTGTAGATACGACCTCAATACCCAGCTTTGTGAGTGCATCTATGGCTAAATCGCGAAGTGGTTTTTCAAGCGTGGACTTGCCTGTAAATTTTGAAATCTTGCTGCGCGTGTAAATACCTTGCCCAAGTTTTATAAGAAGGCCTTCTTTTACAAAACGTCGGAGAATGCGGCCAACTTGATCATACTCTGCAAGGTCAGCAAAATCATGTGGCACAAAAACAGGTATTACGCTCCGCTTAATTCGGTACGCTACCTTTCTTGCCAATGTTTGTTTTATTGCCACTTTATCGCTTTTCAAATTTAGAGTTCTAACTATCCAAAAATAACCCCAGCAACTTCTTTGGTACTTTTGACCGTCACACCAGCCGCTGACGCATGTGTTGTCCAATTGGCAATAGATGCACGGACTTCATCAACAATCTCAAGCGCCAAAGATTTACGCATGCCAAACTTGTCGGCAAGGGCAATAAGGTGGCTCTGATCAGGCGATTTGCCCTCACCCATCACCATCGTGCTGTGCTCGCCCGCTGGGCCATATGAGAATGTCAAATCGTAAGCTGGCGCAAGCTGCCATTCATTTGCACTGTTCAAAATGTATGAAAAGTTTTTGCTGTGATCATCACGGTTGTGCGCAAACACATTGAAGCAGGCAAGTCGAAATGCCTTGGTAACTTCAACCATATTTTTCGTTAAAACCTGTGTCACCTTCAAGACCGTTTCATAGTCCAAGCTTGGCGTTTGATGATCCGCATGGATCAAGCCACACAAACTATGCATATGAACACGCCGATTTTTAATACGGTCAAACCGTTTAACGCCAAAATACCCTACGCCTCCTGCCTGTGGAAACAGATGGGTATCTGGCATTTCAATACCTGCTTCTTGCGCCATAAGGCCATAAGCGTATTCAATTGCACCAATGTCTTTTGGGTCAGTGCTTGAAGCAAATTTGATCATCCAGTGCTCAAATCCATCGTCCAAAGCCTCTTTGCCGTGAATGATCGTCTTGCGATTTTCACTCACTTGGGCAACGATTTTTGGACGCGCACCGCTTGACGAGCCATTAAGGCGTAAAAGTTCTTCGATGACGATTTCACCTTCGCCTTCAAGAACGATGCGTGCTTCTTCGGCAAGTTTATCCAGCAATAAAGGTGGATTATCGCCTGTGGTTTCACTCAAATCAGGCGCATAACTCAGCGCCCCCATACCGCCGTGACCAACATAAGCGAGGCGGTCTAGCGGGTTTAATTGACGGCGATTGATGCCATGTGCTTCAACCGTTCTGTCAAGCAGCAAGCGACCCCAGCCATCAGGCAAGCTGTCGTTAAATAACCCAAACAGGCCATCGAACATCATATCGTCGCATATTTGCACCCCTTGCCTTAATGGCAGCTTAAAAGGGGAAAGCTCGATGCCCGAACTCATGAACTCTGGTGCATATTCAAAGAGGATACGGCGATCTTTAAACGCCAAACGCCCCACCAGCGTTTTTTTTACGCCGTGGTGGCAATAAACATGCAAAAGTTCCGTCGCAGAATAGCTCACTTAAGTCGCCCTCTTTTTTTCGTTTCATCGCTCTTAAGAAGCTCATCAAGCGACTTATTGTCAGATGCAAAACTCTTGTGCCCTATTGCATCAAAGTCGTTCAAAAGGTCTAATGTGAGTGCAAGTTTTAGAAGACTTTCAAAGGCAATCTTCCCGCTACGTTCAAAACGCTTGAGTGAACTAGCGTTTACGCCTGAGCGCGCCGCCAACCCTTCTCGTGACAATGACAGTGACAAACGCCGCTGGTGAAATCGCTCTGCGATCTGCTGCATCATGTCGCTTGGCGTATTTAGCGTAATGGACAATATATTATCTCTTAATAGTTATTTTAAGCCTTTATAGATAATATATGACCCGTTACGAAAGTGCAAATCAAACAAACCTGACAGGTGTTTTAAAAAATATTGCTATTCATCTTCTCAACCACCGCCCGCGTATGGTCTTCGGAGAGGTGCGCATAGCGCTTGACCATTGCCAGTGTTTTATGACCAAGAATAGCTGCGATTTCGAGCAGAGTTGCGCCGTTCATGGCGAGGTATGATGCCGCGCTATGGCGCAGGTCATGAAACTTAAAGTCGGTCACGCCAGCCGCTTCAATCGCCTGATACCAAGCATGGCGAATATTGACGTGTTTCAAGCCATCTGGTCTTGGAAACAGGTATTTGTAGTTGCTTTTGGGCAAGTCAAAATAAAGCTGTTCGGCGTACTCAGCTTGGTCTTTAATCACTTCAAAAGCGTAAGACACAAGCGGGATTGAGCGGGTTTCACCATTCTTCGTATCGCGCAAAATGGTTTTGCCTGTACTCAAGTCCACATCATGGATTTGAAGGTTTAAAATCTCGCCCTGCCTTGCGCCAGTGGCCAAGGCCAGCACCACAATCGGGTATAGCTGAACATTTGGATGCGCCTTGCACGCCTTGAGCAAATTATCGCGCTCATCGTCGTTTAAATAGCGCACACGGGCGTTGTTGAGCTTTGTTATGGCCGCGACACCATCAACAGGATTATGGGCGCTCCAGCCCCACGAAATCGCGTTTTTGAAGACAAAACTCAGCGTGTTTCGATAATATTGCAGGGTGCGTTTACTCAGTGGCTTGCCAGTCGCCGCACTTTTGCCCTGCCCTAATGTCTTCATACCCGCAGAAATCTGCGCAGATGTGATGTGTGAAAGACCATAATCACCGAGTAAATCTTCCCAAAACGCCAGATGGGCTTTTTCGGAAGTTACGGTGCCATTGGACTTTGTAGTCCAAATTTCTTCACGGTAGCGCTTGGCAAGATCGCTGAATGTTTTCTGACCATCTGATTGAATGAGTGTGTGGAATGCGCCCTTGCGGATTGTGACCTCGGTGTCCTGCGCCCAAAGTTTTGCATCAGTAAGACGCTTGAAACTCTTCTGCTGTGTTGGGTAGCCCTTAACGCGCACTTGCACGCGAAAAGAAACACCATTTTTCCCTTGACGTTTTTGAATGTTGGCCATCAGCAAGCTCCAAAAAGTCGAGTATTTGGCACAAATTTGGCACACTCAATACCTAATTTGGCACACTACTGTCAATAGTGCTCAACAAGGGTGTTTTGCTAACTATTTGAATTTACATGATTTTATTGTTTGATAGCTGTTGGTACTTATAGCACAACACAGATTGCAAATCCGTGTACACGAGTTCGATTCTCGTTCGCGCCTCCATTAATTACAAAGACTTAGCCCGAAACGGCTAGGTCTTTTTTAATATTTGGCACTCTTT